>JGI24021J15306_10009279_pt1 | contig 12162 bp, 7 predicted proteins | sample Ectturendosymbi1_FD_15306 | JGI IMG/M metagenome (IMG submission 15306)
TTTCGCTGAAGTTTTCATTGGAATCTAGACTCGAGTCTGAGTCTTTTGAGCCTTTGATCGACTTTCTAGCGTTTCTGGTTTAAAACTTATGATTTAAAATAAACAAATTAATTAATTAACTAATTAGCTAATTCGTCAAATATTTTTACTAACTTACATCACAACTTTGTCTGATTGCAACAATACTTTTCTTAACTTGATGTATTAGGCTATAAGTGCGGTGGTTTATAGTGACTTTTAACATTCCTTTTTATTCATGGCATTGTGTTTATTTATTGCAGACAGTATATACTATGCTAACAAGTTAACACATTGAGAACCAGGGTACGATATATTCGTAGTTTGAAATCGGCCTAAAACCAGCAGTTGTCAGTTGCCTTACCAATGCCTTAGCTCCCCCGCCAATTGCGCTAGAGAGCTGTTCAAGGGATCAAATGGATTGGACAGTCTTCTAGTCAGCACTCGAAAAATTTGTTGGTTCGGGGTTGTGGATTTTTTGTGAGTGACGTCATATGTAAAGTAGTTTTTAGGCCATTTTGGCTCATGTTGCCTGGCCTGGGCCCCAACCGCTAGGCCAAAGTATTACGCTGAAGTTCTCATTGGAAACTAGGCTCGATTCCAAGTCTTTTGAGCCTTTGATCGACTATCTAGTGTTTCTGGTTCAAAAGTTATGATCTTAAATAATCTACTTAAGTAATTAACTAATTAGTCAAAAATTTTTATTAACTTAGATCATAACTTTTGAACCCGAAATCCCAGCAGGTCATCCAAGGTATCAAAAGAATTGGCTTGTAGCCTGGTTTCCAATAAAAAACTTCTGTGAAGTACTACCATCTAATGGTGGGCACCCAGGGCCAGGTGAAGTTGGCCAAGATGGCCTAAAAGTCCTCGACTTATGACGTCACTCACAAAAAACCTGCACCCACCAACCAAAAAATTTTTTTAGAGTGCAAACTACAAGACTTGCCGCGTCTTTTGATGTTTCGACCAGGTCTGTAACCCACACAGGAGCAGAGATATTCCCGCGCAAAGCCACGTGCGATCCAGCTGTTTTTTTGCGAACCACTTGAATTAACCTGGACGTCAAAGTGTTAATCAGATTAACAAAAATCGTAGCAAAATATTGATATTGCTGCAATTTGAAAAGTTTTTGCTCATAAATGCTGATTTTTGAAGTTTTGAAAAAAAGGGAAGACATAGAATTATATATTTGACAATGAAGCAGAAAACAAGATTTAAAAATTTTGGAAAATTGGTATCGGCTATTGGTCCATAAATGGCCGACATATTGGTATTGGCCCCAAAAAGCCATATCGGTCAATCTCTAGTTTCAAGGTGTTATTTTTGTGGAAACATGTTGTCATGTACAATGAAACCCTCATACATTATAGCATAGTGTCTTTGCGCTTGCCATATTTCTTGCATAGTTTGTACCTTCAATGAGTCCTTTCTAGCGTTTTTGCTAGAATATCGCCAGTTTCAACACTGATACTTTTCATTTTTATACCTAGAAATATATTATATTTTACCTGATATGTCCAAATATTAGTTTAGCAGCACAACTGCAAACCAACGACGTTGGCTTTCAAGTTAAAATGAGTTTATCAGAGCATGGCATTGTGGTGAAAACTCTGTATTGTGGCAAACTACTCTTCTGTTTCCGTCTTCATTCTCTTAGTTATGTGAACCCGATTGACTAAGAAAAATGTTTGCATGTACCTCAGTCCAGTCACAAACCGCCTGTGTGATTAATTCAGTAGTAGATCAATATTTCTGGTTGCACTTTTAAAGTGTAGAGCAAAAATATCAAGAGCGAAAAATTATTAATATTGTCCACAGCCAGGTTAGCTAAAATTCACAAAAGAATTTGAGAGAAAGCACATAAAAAAATCCCTGTTCAAAGATGTTATGTTTGTCCATCTACCACAAACAGTTCATGATTTACGATGTAAAGATGATGATGAACCACTGCAGTGGTTCAGTGAGACTTGTAGTTTTCTCCCCAAACATTCTGGTGACTTATTTTCCATGTTGTTTTGGTTATGCATTAGAGTCCTGTGTAGGTTAAAATTTTTCATCCGTTCTTATCCCACACCCACACAATTTAAACCCGCAGTACCCACAGGAATTTTATAAATCTTGCCCATGCCCACCCTGCACTGCTTCCATCCCAAAGTTGCACCTATTACTGTGTGTATGAAAACCACTAAAAACTCATGCAATGTTGGTACATGAAAAGCGGAAGTGCTAAATAGCCTAATAATGAAAATCACAGCCAATGAAAATGATATCACCAACACATTGCAAATGTTTTGATAATTCCTGTTATCATCATAATTGCATTGCAAATTGGTTGGTGAAAAAATGGCTGAAACAAACAAACAAAAAATTCATTGGTGAAAAAGATGGTAAAAACTTGGACTGAGTCTCGTTATCACACAGCACACTGAAGAGATGCATTGTAGAAATGTCAGATGATGTTCTCGAACCAATTCCAAGTTAAGTGTGAGTCTCTATTATATTCAATTGAGTTGGATGAATATACAGATATTGCAAGTCAACAGCAGTTTTCTGAGTTAATTCAATAAGTTAACAATGATGAACAATCAGAAGACTTGCTAATCTTCAAAGCCCTGCAGTTGCATACTACAGGTGAAGATATATTCAAATGCTTTGACAACTTCTTCAGTGAACATTCAATTTCTTTGGAAACTGTGCTGGAATTTTTTCCGATGCTGCAAAGTTTAGTTAAGAAAAGTTTATTACAAATGTTGCTTACCTAGCTGTTATATGTGAGTTTCTGAACTGTCTGAATTGATTATGCATGCATGGTCCTGGTTTTGCAATCATTGAACGCACTGAAAAAATCGTCGTTAACCGCAAAAACTTGATTTTGTAGGAAGTTATGGAAATCGAAATGAGAAATGTTCACTCACTTAAAAAATAATATTGCTGACAAGAAATTGGGTATCAAAGAAAACATACATGGGCACATTGAGCAGTTCGTCAAATTGTTTAAGCGCCATTATGGTGACACTTTAACATCTACTGAAGGAAATGAATGGATAATTGATTCATTGTAGCCGTGAAACTGTCTGAACAACCTCTCCCTGTTACAGAAGAATTTCTGGATGTGGTGACTAAAGCAGCTTATTACAAATATATTAAGTTTTAGGTTTCTGTGCACTGAACTTACTAATATTATCCAAGTACGTTATTCCACAGCTGATTCCATGTGTGACAACTTGGCTTTGTGAATCAGGATTTATTACATGGGTGTACTGAAAACATAGTATCGAAATCGGATGGATTTCGCACATAACATGTGATTGTGTTTAATTAAGACAACACTGTCATTTTGAAAGCTCGTAGACAATATTCAAGCACATTGTCCCCATGTGATATCAAAACATGTTTATGAATAACTAATTATTGCGGTGTACAGACAATTGAGACCATTCATTTGAGGCTGTTTCACTTGAGACCATGTTCATTTGAGACCATGTTCATTTGAGACCATGTTCATTTGAGACCATGTTCATTTGAGACCGCATTCATTTGAGACCGCATTCATTTGAGACAGCATTCATTTGAGACGACATTCATTGGAGACCGCATTCATTGGAGACCGCATTCATTGGAGACCGCATTCATTGGAGACGACATTCATTGGAGACGACATTCATTGGAGACGACATTCATTGGAGACGACATTCATTGGAGACGACATTCATTGGAGACGACATTCATTTGAGTCCACAGTCATTTGAGTCCACAGTCATTTGAGTCCACAGTCATTTGAGTCCACAGTCATTTGAGTCCACAGTCATCTGAGTCCACAGTCATCTGAGTCCACAGTCATCTGAGTCCACAGTCATCTGAGTCCACAGTCATCTGAGTCCACAGTCATCTGAGTCCACAGTCATCTGAGCCCACAGTCATCTGAGCCCACAGTCATCTGAGCCCACAGTCATCTGAGCCCACAGTCATCTGAGTCCACAGTCATCTGAGTCCACAGTCACATTCATTGGAGACGACATTCATTGGAGACGACATTCATTGGAGACGACATTCACTTGAGACGACATTCACTTGAGACGACATTCACTTGAGATCTAACTCATTTTAGATCTAACTCATTTTACGCCATGTCACAATGAAGCTGTTTTGATTTACTGTGAATTATGTTTTTATGATCTACCTTCTGCTTGTTTGCGGGAATTAACGTTATCTGCTAGAACAGTCGCGTTTGTAGAGATCATGTGTCAGACCATTTGCTTCTACGCAGTTGCATTTCCCTTCTAAAAAAAACACGAAATATTTCTCCTGTGATTTTTTCAACCAACGCAAAATGACAGTTTTTTCTCGTTTTTCATTTTTACTTGAAAACTGAAACTATTGTGGCGCCTCGATAAAGGAAACGGGCGGGCACACAAAACATGCAGGCCTAATTCTTTAACGTGGTCTAAATTACTTTTTAAAAGATGCAACGCTCCCTTCCAAGGCCGGGGTATGAAGAATTTTCTGGCCTCTGCGGTGTTTCAAAGTGTGGTCAGAGCCGAATTAATGGGTAAGGGGGCCTGTGGCAATTTTCGCTCTCAGGCCCCTAGGACGTATTGCCTGATGTAATTTCCTGACGTTTGTAAAAATTACTTGCAACATTCGCTCTTTGTGGTAGTCGAGTATTTTCTTACTCAACTGCACATACACTTAGCTGCGAGAATATTATTTTTGATACCAGCACTAAATCAGGAGTGTCAAACTCAAATTGCTCTGTGGGCCACATGAGTACTAACAAGGTAACCCGCGGGCTGCATTATGACGCTGACGCAACAATAGCAGTACCTGAACTTAATTTTACATCTTATTTACTGTGAAAGGTATCATGAATTATAGGCAAAAGATTTCTAGCCGTCTCTGCCTTAGTATTAATCAATTCTGGCCGTCTAAGAAACTTGTTCACTCGCTAGCTAAGCACTTTTAAACATCGGTGAATCAACTAACGTAAATGTTATTCATTTCATTCATTTTCATGCTCAATTTCCTTCAGGGAGGGTTGCGGGGGCAACATCCACAGGACAACTTGGAATACCTCACGGTCAACAGCAATTTCGGATAGCTATGCTGGCTCCACACCAAGATGGGACCAAGCAAGGTCGGAGATGCAGTTACTCCACCTAGGCCTAGGATGACATCTGGAAGCTTTCCCTGTTGGGTTTGCCAGGAGGACTTGCCTCACCAGTCTTCTAGTGGGCATTCTGGATATCTGGCCGAACTAAAGTAGTTGTATTCTCTCAATTAGGAGAAGTGGTTCGACATTCAGGGCACTGCAAATTTCACAGCTGCGCACCTTGTCGCGAAGTGTCACACCAGAGGCGTAACAAGGGGAGCACAATGCCCTGGAGGCCGAATCACTGGGTGGCGCCGAAAAATCGCAACAATGTCACAAGTTTTTTCTTCAGTGCAGGACATTAAACCCAAAATAACTTAAGTTGAAATATGGAAGTGCCAAACTAGTTTCTTGCACCGGGCGTAATCTAACCTCAGTACGCCCCTTTGTCACACCATGGACTCTTCTAAAAAATCCCAGCTTTGGTGCTTGCACCTGAGTTAATATTCTTTCGGTCATTACCCAAGATTCGTGACCACAGGTAAGGATCAGAACAAAGATTGATTTGAAAACTGACAGCTTTATGATGTTTGAAAGCTCCCGTTTTGTGACCACAGAGCGATGAAGCTCACGCAGAACTGCATTATCCTTACCTATCCGTGTACCAATATCCTGGGGCTCTGCCTTCCGTCACCTGTAAATACCACCCCTAGGTACTTGAACGTCTCCACCTGCTGCAGTGCCGCTCACTTGCCGCATACACTGCCTTGGGTTTGTAGAGAGGCATCGAGTAGTACCTCGGTATTTTTAGCACTGATTGTAATTCCGGCTCAGTGTCACGTAGCAGAAAACCGATCAAATGCTTGCTGAAGACTCTGTTGAGATGATGCTATCAGTATTAAATCGTCTGCAAAAAGCAAACGTTTGATCCTGCAACTCCCTACTGTGACACTCTCGGCGACTTGGTTGTGACCGTTTATCTAATTCATGTAGACCAGTGGTTCTCAACCCCGGTTCTTAGGCCGAATTCAGTTCCCAGTCACCCTTTGTGTGGCCCTCAGCAGTCTTTCAATAAAATGTCATTACATATTTAAGTGTGAAATGCATGGCACATCATTGTAAAGTAGGAATGTTCACTTGGAAACATTACGTTTACAAGAAGTAGCATAACATGTAAGTTATAAATAATTGGTAGCGAACTACCATTGCTTTGCATAGCAGTAAATTTTCAGGAGGATAAAAAATCAATGTAAACAAATGAGAACTTTTCTTGAAGTCTTCATCTGTGGAAAAAAATGTGTTTTCAGCACGGTAACAAGTTCCCATGCTAAATTTTGCTATGCTTTGCCATCCATAGCTACTTATTATGAGCGCAAAAGATACGAAATCAGAAGTTTACAGCTATTTTAAAGAAGTCAAATGTGAATTTCTTGCTAGGGGTCATGCTTTTTATTTGAACAAAGGGCTTTTAAGCACATCTTTGCATTTTTGTTAATGCAAATGGGTGCGTGTTTGAAAGAATACATGATAGGCCACTGCATCTTTGCATGGTTCACCCGGTCAGCACTGTTAGCTGTAATCGCCAAGACTGCAACAGACAAAGCATGCAACGAGTGCAAAACATGGTCAATTGGGACTGGTCTGTATTTAAATGCTCGGACACAAATATATTTTTCCAAAGAGCTATTTTCTTGATTCTGGTCGTAAGAAATAACAAAGGGTCCTGGGGATTGACAGTAAAACCAGCCACTGCCCTTTCAGAAATTGTTTATATTACTGTTATCTTGAGATTCCTTTTTGCCAGTAACTGTCCTCTTAATCGTCTGAACTTGTGATTGTTGATTTTTTGCTGATTTCCTCATGGTAAGACCGCTGTTTGTAAAAAAAAACAACCAGATTAAATTACTCAAAAAGGTATGGCATATTCTCTTAGTTTTGTGTGCTTGATTTAATTTATTCTCCACTGAACTTGAGGAACGCCACGAGACAATTAAAATATTAATGTGTGAAAACGCAGCGCCGGATTTAAGGGCGGGCCTAAGGGGCCCCCACCAAAGAAGGCCCTTCACCATGTTCATGGTTTAGCCATATGTGTGACATGTGCCTGCCACTTAGTCATTTTCAGCAAGGAAAGTGTGTTTATAGACACTATTATCAGTCGACCAAACAGCAGTATTTTACTTGATGAATATTTGATATAATTTGTGACGAAACAGCTATTACACTTATTGGTTTTCTGAAAGTCGGTCAGGTATCTGAATTTAGTGAATGCAAGGCCAAGCCACATAGAACATGTTAACTTGCGTCTCTACTTGTTTCTGGTAGATTTTACGTCTGCTTGACTCAGCTTTGCACAGGTCGCATGTGAGTAGCATTGCTAGGTATGGCTATTATAGTTTGCACTGCCGTCGTGAAGGGTGTAGGCGCAAGATTCGGTCTAGCACTTGTCCCAATTTTACAGCAATGAGGGCTATTTATCCAAACGTACATATACTTATAAAATCAACAGTGACAACACTGCGTCTGTGGAGCGTGCTGTCTATCAAGATGGCGGTGTTACAAATATACTTGCGAAATCACTGCATAGAAGAACGATTGAATTGTATAAAAAGGTTATTTTTGAAATACGACGCATGATTGCTATTTTGTTCAGATAATGCGGCCACAATTTTTTAGGCTTCCTGTCACGCGTTTCAATATGTGAAGTTGCTTAAAAAAGTGTAGTTTCAGTGCAAACGAACAAACGTTACTTGGCGTGACGTTGAGGAAAGTCTAAACTTACTTAATTTTGTCATAACCTAATAGATGTGAACAGCAGATCAAACTAGCACGAAACTGCAAAACGAAACAATTGTGATTGGAGACTGTCCTCTCGCCATGAAGCAAAATATTACAAAACAGCTTGTGCGTGGCAGTATATGAGATTGTGACAGCATTTGGGCCGGCACAGCCAGAGGAAGAAATTCCGAAACACGTGCGTTCGACGCAATATCAATTTCGAGTATTCAAAAACGTTGATTGTTTCATGTCACTGCGTAGGCGCTATTTAGACAAGGCAGTAACGTTGTTGTATCGTAATAGTACTATGCAACGTTACAAGGGAAATGCAGGCTGTTGCCTGTTCCAAAACACCCGCGTTTGAGACCTGCAGTGACAGTGTTTGATATTTTATCGGCTTTAATGCTTGTACCTGCAGTGCAAAGGGGTCTGTCATGACAACCAAACAGACCCCCTAGATGCACCCCCGTCTACGCGAAAGATCAACCAACAGATGCTGTCCAGGCTTAACTTTTGTGAAAACTCACAAATGCCTCATGCCAGTGAAAATAATCGCCACAAGCCATATTTCTTTACACACGTGGACACGGTTGCACTAAGTTGTTCCAAAATCCTGACGGATGGGAAACTACACTGGCCACTGACCATCAGGATGACAACAAAAACACTTATGAAGCAAACATCCTTTGTAGTCTAACCTTCAAATTACACACATTTTTTGCATAAAACATTTGCAGCCACCATTGCCGAAACATCCCGTCGCCGAAACGGCAGCGCCGAACTGTCCTAAACCGGTTTAAAGCTGGTGTGCAATCACCTTTCATGCAAGCAGTTTCATAAAATTGCAAAAGGCGATTCTACATTTTTAGGAATTTAAGAAATCTGCAAAATATTCATGGGCTTATAAGTAAATAAGGATTTTGTTTTGTGTACTTAGAATGAAACATTGTCTACAGTGGACGTTTTACTTCAATGCTTAAAACTAATCAATAGGCCTATTTGTTATTTGACTTGTAAGTGTAAGTAATACACAAGTATCCTAAGTGACAGTCGTAAATTGTTCTCCCTTTTTGCCCTGAAAATATGGCAGCCCTATTGAGCTTACTAGTAAATACACATGGACAGAAAAGGGTAGAGCTAATCCAAATGGTCCTAAAAAACATCAAAAAGCAAAAGAGGCAAAAATGAGAAGAGGAATTACTATTTTACAGTGGCAATGAAGTCCAGCGGAGACATTTCTGCGGAACCTCTAAGAGGACAGAAAATCCACGATTTAGTTGCAGATGTAATTAATCACTATGATGAATTGATACAGATCTAGCTAGTCGGTCAATCAATGGCAAAAATATTGGAAATCGCTTCTGCCTGCAGTGTTTGGCTTCTGTCGTAAAATTTGTTTCTGAGCAAGTACTGACATTTAGAGATGATGAAAGCGTTCGATCGCCCAGAACTTTCTTCAAGCAAAATTAAAAAAAAAGAAAATACGATGCTTCCAGTGACTGCCTTTGCAACAGTTTCACGAATTGCTAATCGTTGTCAATTATCACGTTGCATCATAAAGTTTTGTTGTTACACTTGAGTTAACAGATGCGACGTCACAATATTACGTCATAAATATTAATGATCCGTGGAAATACTAGTAACTTCATGGGCCTCTCACCACGCCTGGGCCCCAAATCCAGCACTGTCTCAAGTGAATGTGGTCTCAAATCAAAAAGTCTCATGTGAACGTGGTCTCAAATGACTGTGGTCTCAAAAGAACGTGGTCTCAAAAGAACGTGGTCTCAAAACAACGTGGTCTCAAAACAACGTGGTCTCAAAACAACGTGGTCTCAAAACAACGTGGTCTCAAAACAACGTGGTCTCAAAACAACGTGGTCTCAAAAGAACGTGGTCTCAAATGAAGAGGTCACGGTCTTCTCAAATGAACGTGGTCTTCTCAAATGAACGTGGTCTTCTCAAATGAACGTGGTCTTATCAAATGAACGTGGTCTTATCAAATGAACGTGGTCTTATCAAATGAACGTGGTCTTATCAAATGAACGTGGTCTTCTCAAATGACTTGGTCTCAATAGTCATGGAACCAATTATTGCAGACTTCTTGCTTCCCACAGTTGCTTGGTTTTCAGAAGATCATGTATACACACCTTCAGGTTTATGGTGTGTGTGTTGGAATGTGAATACTTACACGGTATGATTTTTTGAAATTTTGAGGTCCATTAAAAATGTGGGGAAACATTGATACAGACTACTTGCAAGTTTGACAAGCCAGAAAACTAGTTTGAAAATGCATGCAGGTAAGTGTACTACCAAGTGTTGAAAAATTACTCTAAACTGGCTGAAACAAACAAACAAAAATCCATTTTACTCAAATTTTCAAATGCAAATGTAAATATATATATGTATTAATGTACGCTTTTCAACAGAAAATACATCAAAATCCATGTTCGAAAATATCTTGGTTGTCTCTGTACCACAAATGGTTCATAAAAATGGATTATGACAAAAAAGGTGGTTAGTTCTAGTATAATGGCTTCCCGGCCTTAAAGGGTTGGAAGTTGTCCATGCAAGACACTTATCAAAACATTTGCCTGATTACAAATTGTTGAGTCTTATTCAGAAAACAGGTGCCAGCCATTATTATTGTTGCTTTTATTAGTGAAGATTCTTTGTTGTACAGAAGTAGTTTCTATACCGTTGAATATTGTCATGATTCTACTTTAAAATATTTTTTTATCTCATTGATATGCTGAGGACCTTGGTTACTGTTTATCGTATTGCTCAAATTCACTTTAGTTTTGTCTTGTGTTTTTGCTTTAGTGCACTCACATAGATATTTCGATGTGTGGTAGGTGTATAGCCATTGATTTGTCTTGATTAATATTACCGTGCGGTGGCCTTTATTGCTTCCTATATTGTCAGTGAATTTTAATAAAGGTATTTTTAAAGCCTCATTTCCTTGAATTTTGTATCCTATGAGTAGCTGAGAAATTATTTTTAGCTACAATTCAAGACAACCACCATTGCCAGTGTATAGGATGTGTGTTGGCATGCAAGTTACTACTCCATCATTGATTCGTTCTCTGGCCAGAAAGCAAAAAATTGATTAAGTCACACAGAAAAGCATGCTTTTTCTCAAGGAAGATAAACTCTGAATTTTTATTTATCTAGCAACAAATTTTTATTGGACCTATTACTTTTTCAAGTTGTACAGATTTTACTTTGACTACAACTCAAAAATAATTTAAAAAACATCAAAGTGCAACATTCATGATATATCTCTTCACAAACAAAACACATGTTAATTAAAACTGGATAGGAAAGTACATTTTACATATATTTAAAATGTTTTTTTTTTGTGTGCTTTATTTGTCTAGATCACAAAAAGTTCATTTTAATGCTGGAAAACGAGCTGGCCGATCAATGGTTATCAACAGCAGTTCAGAAACAGTTACAGCTCATCATGAAAATAATGTAGCAGCTCTGTATGGAGGTGAGTGCATCTGTTTATGTGTATGTCATTAAACTGGAAATGAAGGCCAAGGAGTTTTGCTACCATAGTTGGTACCAATCAGGGTTGTTGTAAAAAAAACGACCCAAAAAACCCACCCGGGTTTTTTTTAAAAAGCCCACTTAAAAAAAACAATAAAACTAACAAAAAAACACTTTATTTTTTCTTTGAAAAAATCTGCTAAGAAGTAAAAAATACTTGTACAGTTAACTTTAACTTTTTTTAATCAAAGAAAACGAACAGCAATGAAATATGAAGGATTTGAAAAAAAATTAAACAGTTTGTAATGGTTATCTTTCTCAGCTCTGCACAATCAGTATATTTTAAACAATATTTCTGCCTTATGTGCATCCATCAACATTTTCTGATTTTGGACCATACCAAATCATATGTTGAAAAAACACTCTAAAAATCAGGAGTCACCAATGTGGTGCCCATGGACACCAGGTCGCCCGCAAGGACCAAGCAGGTTGTCCGTGGGCATAGGTTTAGCCAAATGGCATGACCCCCAAATTTCTAGCATTTCTTGTCGTTCTGTGCTTGAGAGCTGTTGTCCCAAACAAAATGCTGTTGCTCGCTGAAAGTGAAAATACTTGGCTCAAAAAAATTTTTTTCAGGCTGGCTACGCTACTGCCCGCAGGCCTGCTCTAAAAATAACATTATCATGATCAGTGTCTTCACATTGCGGAATATCTTAATTGTTAATACTAAAATAATTAAAGGTAAATTGAGCAACATTTTTATTTCAGAAGCGTGCATCAAA
>JGI24021J15306_10009281_pt1 | contig 12162 bp, 8 predicted proteins | sample Ectturendosymbi1_FD_15306 | JGI IMG/M metagenome (IMG submission 15306)
CGTTGGTTTGGAAACAGGACTATGACGTCAAATTGTGACGTCACAAACAGCGCACAACAAATACAAATGACTACCCTATGTCACTGAATGAAACCCCTCCCATGAAAACTTTCTGTGTACGTCAGTGGAATGGAGTGAGGATGAAAACCGGGAATTACCTTTCAAACAAAAAAACATCAAAAACTCATACAATCAAGCAAAGCGAAGCGTAATATGAAAACGAATTTTTTAATTTTGCAGGACAAGATCCAGCACAGGCGATCTAAAAGACGCTCTCTTTTCACTGGATCAAGCGTTTGATTCACAGGCGGGAAACGACCGTATGCAAAATAGCCGTGGCTCCGCAGCAACCACCGCCACGTCTATGTCGAACTATGATGACGTTATAAGCACGATGGAAAAAGCTGAAATTTTGCACAAAGCATTGGTACTGGGAAGGTTGCTTATTACTATTGATGACTCAAATGCTACATGGCACGGGATGTACGCAGACGTACTGATTGTAAAAGGTAAGAGAGATGCAGCCACCAACACCGTACCAACCACTGATACTGTGAGCTTTTGAATACTTACCTCGTACTGACTAGCTATCATTAGGGAACTTTTTTCAAGAAAGTCAAGCTTTTATCAGTGAGCTATTCGGCGTGGTATTTGGTAATAACTACAGGTAGAAGATTTCAGATTCTTAATTTAATAGATCAATGAAAAGTAAATTTTTTACTGTTAAGTCAGGTTGATATTTATAGGGTAAAAAAATCAAGTTTTCAAAATCATCACTGTCAGTCAAAATGTTTCTTTCATGCTTGAGAAAAAAACAATCGCTTCTGTGGAAAGAAGTTTATCCATGCACAAAATCTTTAAGGTCAAAAGTGCAAGGGCATTGCATGATTTTACTTCTTAATTCTTGCACGTGGTGAATGTTCATGTGGATTGTGGAGTCTGCTGCTTGCGTAGCGTATTCTGTTGTGTTGAGAATTTTGTCTTTTCGCTGAATCAGTGTTCATTTTAATAAAACAAAATTTAAGTCACATTAAATTATTTCAGAATAATTTCTTTTCAGGTCAATGAAATCACTATTTCGAGTTTTTTAGGGCAATAAATATATTGCATACTTGTTGTATTGTATACAATTTTATATCTTTATCTTCTGTTGAATGCGAAAGTCCGCCGAGTCAAAGGTAACAGGTTTGACTGCACAAAAAACAAATAATCCGATAGTATCTTTCACCATTGTAAAATAATTTTGCAGTCTTTTTTGTATATCCAACCAGCAGAACAGGATAATCATTATCTTTTCTTCGGTACCTTGATCTTGGCCCCTGTTTCATCTGCATATTTTGTAGTGTATAGTTCTGTGGTTGCAGATTTTTCTGAGGCCGACGTTTTCGTTATTATGCACAGGAATGCGCGGAGATGTCTTGCTGGGGGAAGGGGTGGAAATTGTTTGTGCTGATACAACTCCTGGCTTGTTCATGGGAATGGGATTTGTTTCATGGGATGGGTCAGTGAACTTGAAATTTGTCCCACTAGGACGGTAGTCATCCTAGTATTTTGATCTACTTAACAAAACGTGATATATTTGTTTTCCACCCGCATCTTGTAGCACGTGGAATTTTACGATTTTTACTATTTTTTAGATCTGTCGTGTGTGGTCCCATCTCGTAAGTTTGCTGAATAAGATTAGATTTGCACATTTTTTCCAATGTGCTGAATGTAAAAATGCACTGTCTTGTTTTCCAGATAAGAATATTTAATTTTGTTATCACATAGCAGAACTTAGGCATTTACAACTTCATATAGCAGGAATATTCTGAAGTTGAATATTATAATTATACGCTCACAACAGCAGCAAATATTTGACATAGATGATCAGTGGCGCCGTAGCGTAGTGACAGGAGGTCTCCGAAAACAAGATCATTAGACTTTTTTAGGTGACAGCTAAAAAAAGTCACTGGCACTCTCACAACCGTGGCACCCCTAATTGAAGGTTTTGGTCCCGTAGCCACGAATCTAGAGGCTAACATATGTTAGACATGCACATGATATAATGTAATTTGTATTGATAATTTCGTAGGAATACCATGGTACTGTATATGGGACAGTCACAGGTTTCCATTGGATGTGATAGGAAATACAAAAGTGACTCATGGAAAAGCCTGTAAAACTCCATTGCCCTAGTTTCTGACGCCATCCGTTACTTTCAATTTTGCTTGAAATGAGTTCATTGTCTAAAATTTCCCGAAATTCCCGTTGGTTTCTTTCTAAAACACGCAAAAAGCAACAAACAAAAATTCCAATACGTTTTAAATACCAGACATTTTTGCCGGTGAAACAGTTACACACTCCAGAAACGAAATATCTCACCTGTCAACTAATCACCATTTAGGAGAATATGCCAAATTTTCATCGTTCCTCAACTGGCGTTTCCATGAGTGGCCTGAATTTTCTCTGTTTGCCTTAATCGCGGTTACCCATAAAGCTTATGCGTTTCTGGCGTGAAAATTGATTGACAATACCCTGATTTCCAGTTTTCCCACACGCTTATATTCTAATATGAAAACTTAATCGATTCGTTTTGTTAATATTTATACGCTGGATTATTTGCTTCCCACATTTGTCTGCTACAAAATCATACATTCAGATGTTATTGTGAAGATTGGGTTATATTGAATTGATCACGATCGCAAGGTCCAATTTGTTGTTGACATATGCCATGAGGACGAAGTTACTCANATACAAAAGTTGTCCATATTACTATCGGTTTTACGTTCATTTTTGTGTGGTTTGACAGAAATGGTTGCTGNGTGGTTGGTAGCTACATCGAAGAACAGCAATGAAATTTCATTCGCTCTGGAATAATCCACTTTGTTCGTGACGTCAGCAAGANGTTTTCTACCAGCCTTCAGAAGGGTGTATCATTTTTTCTATTGATTGCTGAACAGATGACCTTCTGATCCATATTTGTGACACAACACTTTTAAATATTCCAAAATGTCTCACCATCTCGAATGCTTTCTTGCAGTAAATTCCTTTGTTGGAAAGGTTGGGGTATGCATTTAGCTACTTGTCCATCTTTGCTTAGTTTTGGGCAGATCAACATCTTAGTCGACTTTCCTTGTGTTTGTACAGTATACAAGTTTTCGTGTCTAGATAGATTTCAAATAATGTGGTCAGCTTACCTTCAAGAGAACAAGTTCTATTCTGCTAATAAGCTTATTATTGTTCTGTAGTTATTCGAAATGTAGCACAGTTGTCATTGTTGTATGCAGGTTGGCGAGGTGTTTGAGCCAGTAGGCCTTGAACTTGATTAGGTCTGGTAAAAGTTTGTGACTGAAATCTCTGTTGATTGCCTGTGCTGTTTTGTTTGGAACATCCAAGGATATTCTGTGTGTGAGGCATATGCTTCAGTGCTGTACACTTTTGATATTCCCCAATTTTTATTTTCAGAAGTTTTAGCGTTCTGGCACTTCTGTTGATGCCATTTCAGTATTTCGATAACGCGAAGATGGAAGTGTTCGTCCATGTTGTGTAGCCAAAGTTTTTTAACATACGCGATTCTGAAGAATACAAAAATAATAGACAATTATATGACAATCTATTTTGAATAATAAAGAAATAAAAGTAGGCAATAGCGCTTTATTTCTCTCTTCACTGCTAATTATGCACGAACGTAAACTTTGCAGGTGACTTCGAGGAAGCACTGCGTCATCTTCAGACTGTTATGGATTTAACTCCAAATGATGTAACAGCAGTAGCTCGAGCTGGCCTCATCAATGTGAAGATGAACAGATATGAAACTGCGTGCTGTTTACTGCGCTCACTGTCGGGTGTTGATCGCCGAGGTCTTGTGTATGTGCTAAAAGCTGTTGATTCAGGAAGACGAAAAAGACTCGCCGAGGTAAAATTGGGCGATCAGGGAGCAGCGAAGTACGAGTGTGTGTCAAAGAGTACAAATCGGCTGAGTGTTTTTTCAATTAAGTGATTTCGCTCAGTTGGGTTGAGCCGACTTTTTGGATTAAGCTCCTCGGTTTGCTGTTGGCCTACCGCCAGGGTGTAGTTGCAGTGGGGCGGGAAGGCGTTCCCACACTTATTCTTAGTAACCTGACTTGACGATGTGTATTTTTACTAAGAGTTGCTGTTCGTAGCTACCATCCTAAAATACTGAATGTTTTCGTTTGTAGTGTAATGAAAGTGAATACTCCATTAAATGCTGATTTATAATGATGTTGAAGTGCTGTTGAAAATGGCTGGTTTTTTTGGGTGCGCTCCCTCACTTCTTTTTCTAGCACTGCTCCCCTGCCTACCATTGCACATAACACCGCTTCACTTCTGTTGCCTACATTTGCATATCAAAACAATGCCCATGATGTTCTGCTAACAGTCTGTTCGAGAACGTTTAGATCTATAAACTTGTTAATCGCGTTTACTTTTCGCGTACATCACTTTGGCATGAGAAACACACCATCAAAATGTCTTCGGCGGCATTGCTGTGAGTTTCGTTTTGCGACGCATCATCTCGAACTGCATTAGCGCGATGGCAAAACTTGTAGACATTGCGTAGCTCAAGCTTTAGAAAGTGGAAAATTCACTGTAGTGTACACCGATGAGAATAACATTAGTGTGTTTTTCAACGATGTGTTTTGCGCCGAAACCGGTGTACTGTGTGCTACCTCTTGGATTTGCATTTCGCTCTGAGCGAGCGATTTGTTACGTGTATTATTACGTGGCACGTTTATTCAGGAATCCTTCAACTTAGCGGAAGATCTCACCCGGGAAAGCAGCTTTGCTGACGCCCGCGACTCATACACACTCAGCATCCTGGCTGACCGTACGTCGAAGATCGATAAACTGCGCAAGCGCTGTCGCTGTCTGGCGAAGCTTGGCGACACGGGGTGAGCTCTTCCAACTTCCACTGTTTTGCCGTAAAGCTAAACATAGCACCTGATTTCGAAAAACATGAAAATTCCCTCATAGTTTACAGCTTGGCTGTCGTTGTCTGTGAAAGCGTTTGCATGCAACGTCGCTCATCGACATTTCTGCAGACTTCCGCCCTAACCTTATTGGTGAATCCGCCGCTAAACGCGGTTTTCGCGTTTCTTCTTCATGCAGTAATCGCATTTCCTGAAAACAGTGATATATTATAGGTTAATAGGACGTATGAAAAAAACGTCGTTTTGCAGAAGAAAAATAGGTTTGGAAATGAAAAGGGTGAGAAATAAAGCTGGTAAAACCTTTGCGCATAGCAGGGGTGGCCAACAAGTCGATCGCTGAGTGCAGGTGCGCAACCAGGGGGGGAGGCATTTGCCCCCCCCCCGAAATTTTCAAAACATTGTACAGCAATTTTGACATTTGAAGAAACTTTCAAATAATCAAGTTGAAATTTTGTATTCTAATCATTTTTAAGAAAAGTTTCACTTAAATTTTTCTTTGTGTTACTGGTTAATCATCTCTTTACAAGATTTATCTTGAGACAGGCCATCTGATCGAAAATTTCGTAAATGATTGGTATTTAACTGCAAATATGCTGGAATTGAGAGTTCGTTCAAAATGTTGGTTTTATCCTTTTTTCGTGTACCACTCTGAAAATTATCAGAAATGTGGTGTGTGTGTACGCTTTGATTTGTTTCTTGCCATCATCTGAGGAAGACTTTGCATACACTCTTGAAACGTCAACGATAAATATTGCATTGCTATCACACTAGTGGAGCAAAGTTTGCACCTAGTAGACTATGCCTGGTGATAGAAACAGCATAGCCTACTTATATGTATATATTGTGTTAGCTTTACGTTTGCCTGCGGTTACAGTAGGCTACTATTTAAGCATTTTTGTTTTTATGTTCAGTGCTTAACCGTTGCTGGGGTTTCACAGCCAAGCTCTAACGTTGCAAAGGAGATTCGAAATTCACAAGAGCCTNAAAGTTTTTAGGTGTTATTTAGGTAGTCCTAGCAAAAGTGGCTGGGCCCACCCAGATCTGGTGGCGAGCCTAGATCAACCGTTCGTAATAGGTTAAAGTTGCATTCCTGCTCAGGCCCCACGAGAGGGGGTGCAGCCGATGCGCCACTCCGAGGCCCACAAAAGTTTAGGGGGCCCATGAACCTCAATGTGCAAAATGGAAATGGGCAATTATGCACAAAGTTTTTATTGTTATAATTTTATTCATACAATCTTGTGCAAATTAATTGACTAAAGTCCTGGTTTTAGTCGACATACAATGTATCGCCATTTCTTTTGATGTGTGGTTGGGATTATCTCATTTGCTGCTGTTTCATTGTTAGCCCAACACACTATGTAATGCGTAACATGACGCAATGATCGAAAAATACTTTTATGACATTACACAGGACTTTAATCAGCTCAATAGTGTTATAGAATGAAACCAGTTCTTTTTTTGTATGTAGTTGAGAGCAGGGGTGGATATTAGGGAAGGTGAACAATGCTGTCGTCTCGGGGCCCCCTTTTTTCAGAGATGTCGCGGGGCCCCTCTGAGGCTTTCGCACGTAGTTTTTGCCTTGCTTTGTTTGAAAGCTGATAAACTACTCTGGAGCTGCACCCTCCGGAGCAAGTCATATGTTTTTCAAAACAAAGCAAACAAATGTACCAAAGGGGGCCCTTTAACAACTTTAATGTGTTGACAAACAACAATGTAAAATTAAATAACTTCAATACGAAGTGGACTTTCACGCAGAAGCAAACTTCCAGACAAAATAAAATTGCTTTCAGCAAGTACAATTTTTGTGTAGCATGTGTAAGATATAATGGCCTTTTTTGATGTAACGTGAACAAACATAGAGGTAGTGGACCCTTTTTCAAGGCCATATATTGTGGAAATGACATGACAAATTGCACAATGTTTTGGGGCAGCTTTCTGCGATTTTCACTTAGGCCCTAAAGTCTAACTACCCACCCCTGGTTGAGAGTTGTACATGTTGGAACGTCTGTGATTTTTAATGGCAGATATCATACCTAGGAAGCAGAGTTGCATTGTTACGCTTTCGTAACACTGAATTTACACCCAAACATCCATTGCAAAAGGTATGCTAAGACGAGGCTTGATTTACAGGATTTCGTGCATGCTGCGTTTACAGAAGTTCAAGTACAGTGTGACGCCGCCCACCGGAGGCTGGCAGAAAAGCTAAGAATGTTCAAAAAATAGCCTTAATAATGGAGTGTAGAAAACCGGAAAAAGTGGTGTTTTTAGATGAAAGTCATTTTGTCTTCCAGCGAAACACAGTAGATTTATGAGGATCAGGAATTGGTAGCAATTAAGTCCTGCCCATTGCAATGAGCGAGGAATGGAAGCCAAAAAGATGTTCTGGGGCAGTTTCAGTCTTTCAGTAGTAGCTTCACTTATGCCAATTGAGGGTATGATGAATTTATACAAATACATTGATGTAATTGAGAGAAAAGCCAATCCAGATATGAAAAAGGCATTTCCTGATGGTGGAAGGAAATTCCAATGAAAAAGTGAAGACGATTTTCAGGAAGCAAAATTAAATGTGATAGATTGGACTGGAAACTCGTCAGATCTTAACCCCATTGAGAATTTGTGATCAGTAAGAAAATCCTGGTTACAAAAATTCGATTGCACCACCATGACTAAGCTAATAGAGGCCATCATTGAAGTATGGGAAGCAGGATTGCGGAGTCGGAAGTGAAATGTCTGACTCCAACTCCGACCTTTCTAAAATTTCCGACTCCGACTCCTTGATATAAAGTGAATGAAGTTTGGCGGCCAAGAATTTTGCAGCAACTAAGACTCAGTGGAAATCGTGGTACAGAGCAAGAATACTCTGTTTCAAGAAAAGCTTTATAAGAAATTGTACCGATTCAACAGGAATTTCCAACATAGGAGTGTGATGTAAAAGCAATCCAATTGGACTTCCGGAATCGGACAAAATATCCGACCCCTAGTGTCGTTAGGAATCCGACTCCACCAAAAAGCCTCCNATGCCTTGCCACTCCGCAACCCTGAATTGGCATCGTGATAGTAAATCAAGAAACACTTTGAAAAACTGTTAGAATCCATGACGAAGCGAGTACCGAAATTCTTCGTATCCTATCACTGTTTTAGGTTTAAAGAAGTAGTAAATTTGCTTTGCTACTTGCTAGTGAGAATTACTCTAGCGTACTAAATGTTAACTATGATGTATAATTGTGAAATTCCCAAAGCAACTGTGTGTTATGTGCATTATTTGAGATCAGCCTGAGACCTTTTGAAATTTAGTTATAACATTGGTAATTGTTTGTGATGTAAAATACCAAGTAAAGTAGGCCTATGTCATTTTCTAGTCATTGTATTGCAAAGCTAGTGAAGCTCTTAATTGGTTATAATTTATAATGGGGCTCAAAACAGCTCTGGCATCAGCACATTTTATTCCTCCCAAGGGCCCTGTTCCTGCTGTATTCCTTTCAAGAGTATTTCAGTTGGCAGACGAAGCCTCGTATCTACAATTATAACAATAGCATCATTGGTTAAATATATCCTGACAATAGCCTCTTGTATCTGACAGCTTCACCACTCGCAATATCGTCTGCAGAAATTATCTCACAGCAGATGTATTCAAGTGAAGTTTCAAAAATCTTGATAAACGATTTGACGAAATTTCTAAAACAAGACGAAAAGTTAGGCAGGTTTACTAGTAGTCTATACGTCTGACACAATAAAGCCATGACTGCACTAGTTGAATGCGGAACCAGGCGTTGGTATAAGGCTACTAATTTTTACTCTGTCCTGACCGTCCGGTCTGCACCTTGATTAAAAGCAGGCCTGTAACCAGCTTTGGACACCAGAGGGGGCGAAGAGTTTTCTGGGAGGGTCCCAAATTTTTAAACATGCCCAACACATTTTTCCAAGGGGGCGAAAACATTTTCAGTGTTGGTTTCGCTTCGCCCCCCTAATTACGGCCTGATTAAGACTAATAAGTTCTCATTTTCGGAAATGTTGTGAAAAGACTATATCTGTGACCGTCTGCGAAAAAGTTGTACCACGCTTGAATAAGCACGATGACGTCATCGAATGAAAGTTCATGAATATGCCCCCCCGAAATGAAGAGCTGGTTGCGCTCCTGGCCGAGTGTCATTTGGTCGATCGCGCCTGATTTTGCATTGAATTGAGAAGATACCTAAAAAGAACACTTTTCAATCTATATTCCAGAAAGTACATAAAAATTGTCCATCAGTTGGTTGGTCACGTATATTCTTTGGTGCTTCTTGCGATGGCTGACCGCAGGCTAGCACGGCAGATGCAGGGAAGATGTTGTAATATGTTTTCCTATTATTGCGTGACAATCATGATTTAGGCGTAACAGAGACTTTGCCTTCTATCTGCGCATCACTCACTTACTAAGCACTAAGGCGCATGGGTGGCGGAACCTTTTCAAAAGTGGGGGGGCACAAGTGCACGTCAAAAAACTAGAAAATTTTTGTGGTTTGAATTGGCAAATGTGACGTCACAAGCATTGAGATATGACGTCATCGCCTATACACCATATGAAGGTTTAAATTACACTATTTTAGACAAAATTTCACCACTATGAAAACGTATCGGTGAACCACCTGAAATTCAAATACGCTGCTGGGTTAACAACTTAGTGAAGTGGGAGCGTGCGTTGTGTCACAAATATACAAAGCAAGCAAGCTCGCGTTCTCCGGTATAAATCGTAATCGAAGACTTGGGCTAAGCCCGAGGAGCCCCTATACCGGAGTCGCCACTGGGCTGTTGAAAACACCAATAACACAGCATAAACAACAGGCAAAAATGACGCAGCATTGATACATGTCTTAAACACATTCAAAATCACAACTTTTCCGCATCTTGAACACAGAAATAACGTCACTAAAAAATCATTCCACAACTGCATTAGATACCGGAATGCAAAGACAAACCACAGCATATGTAGCAACTAGCAAGGTGTCTGTAAGGATGCCAATTTTGTTGCCAATGCAGAATTAATTACAGCTGTTTAGTGTTGCCAATGCAAAAACAAAAACACAATTGAAATTAATATGTCAAATATTTCGTTTTGCATATAAGATTCAGCAAAATTTCTCTATTTGGAATGGTGTGAAAACGCTTGAAATTACACCAGTTGTTTAATGGGCGGCACGAACGTTTTCCTACACACAAGCATGGGTGTCGGAAGGGGGACAGGAATTTGAAAATTTCAGCAAAAAAGGCTGTTTTCTTAGTTTCGAGTGGTAAAAAACAAATTTCTCCCCCCTGGATAAAATCCTTCCGACGCCCATGCATACAAGCGTATAAGTTACACCATTTTTGTAAAAACTGTGCTGTATTACACCATCTGGCAACACTGTTCAACAACAATAAGCGGTAAGCACTGAGCACGCCATAGCAGGGTGACAGATTGGGCACGGTGTATTCTGCCAAACAATTACGAAATCCTGCCAAATTACAAATAATCTATTAAAAATAACATTGACAAAACACTGCCAAAATTCTGCAATATTTTTTTTCATTAAACAATTTACTTTAGTAATGGACCTAATACTAATGTTTTTTAGGCAAAATTTGAAATTTAAAAGTTGGGGGGACAGGCCCCCCCAGAAATAAAAGTGGGGGGCCTAGGCCCATGCGGCCCTCCCAGTTCCGCCACCTATGACCCTAACGCTTAAATACACTTCATGGTCAGTTTATTGCTTTGATCCGGTTCGACTAACTAGAAGTTAAAGTAGCAGTTTCATTAAATTGCACTGAAATATTTCTTTGGCTTACACATCAAACGCTTGATTAACCTACATTTTTTGGTGCAACGTTTCGGAATTGGGAGGGGCACTTGCCTCTGTTGCTCCCCCTTGGCTACGCGCCTGCCTAACTACACCTTATCTATCTACGCTACCCTGATTTGAGCACATAAATGTAACTTGTTGTTCGTACTAACTGTGTTACTTAAACGCATTTAGGCAAAATATGAAATTAAAAAGTGGGNGTCNCGTCCCCCCCAGAANAAGAAGTGGGGGGGACGAGGCCCATGCGCCCCCCCCCGGTTCCGCCACCTATGCTAAGGCGATGGTACGTGCGATAGTCAACTTTGGCATTTTTTACTTTGGCTTTATTACTGACCGGTCGATCGAGAGTTAGCAAGAAATTTTCTAGTCGATCCCAGTCGCAGACAAGTTGGCCGCCCCTGGCATATAGTATAGCAATATGTAGAGAAGTACAGTTTTTAGGTTATGATTTTTTCTTATATTCACGGCATGCATCCGTGTTTACTGTATATTTTGCTTGGAAGCGTTAGCACATCGTAAACTACTAGCGTTAGNACATCGTAACGTAGCGTTAGCACATCGTNAAGTAGCGTTAGCACATCGTAAAGCAATAGCATNCATTTCACANCGTAAAACGTAACGTTTTACTCAGGAAAGCAATCGCGGACATATCAGAGGCAATGAAGGAAAACGCGCACAGTCCCTCGGCCAGTGATTATTGCATCCGAGCGCGCATGTATCTGCTTGAGGGAAAAGAGTTTCAGGCCTGCAGAGATTATATGAAGGCAATCGATATCGACAAGTGGGTGGAGATTTTTAATGATATTCGTAGCTACCTTTTCACGCGCTTGAACAAGCACATGCATTTTTATTCTGTTGGATTTTAACAAACTTTTCTGGATTGTATTAACAACAGTGTTTTACGAAGCATTGGTGCGTTTAAACCCCATTGAGGACAGCTAAATCCACTTAAGTGGTTTTCAGGCAAAATTCGTTCATAACTCGCCGGCTGATCGCGCTAGAGAGTCAATGAAGACATCATAAGATGCGGATTTTCGTGTACTTATGTTAAAGAAACTGAGTACGTTTGGTTTTGAAATTCTTTGGGGCAGAGTAACGTCACGAGGAGGTCCCTTTGACGTTATTGGGACCTTGACACAAAACCAATGCCAATTTGCCTGTTTTTTTTTTAAAGAAAGAACTCAAAAAGACGCAATTGATTGACTCTCTAGCGCGATCGGTCGCCGGGTTATGAACAAAAATGACCTCAATAGCAACTTAGTGACTTTCGCGAACCTTTTAAAAGCAACATATCACAATCGTAGATAAAAGAAAAGTCATACCACCTTCACTGCTTGCACCTTCCTCCCACAAATCTGCAACGCAAAAAAGTCAAGCCTTGTATTGAAGTTCGGTTGTTGCAAGCATTCGACAAG
>JGI24021J15306_10009285_pt1 | contig 12159 bp, 10 predicted proteins | sample Ectturendosymbi1_FD_15306 | JGI IMG/M metagenome (IMG submission 15306)
GCTTACAAAGAGCAATGATAGTTTCTCTCTTTCAGTTATTGAACCTCAAAATGATGTACATTATTTTGTCACAGGATGCCAAGTCAGGTCTTCCATGACAATGCTTCATTGCTGACAATGCTAGCGGGGTAGCTATCTCGCCTTACAAAGTTACACAACGGCAGGCTGGCAGCACGGAAGTAAACATGCAGAAGTCTGGTGACAATGTCCCCTGTTCCCATGAGAACAGAATCAGAATAAGTGACCTCCTTTTCGCGTCGAGGTTACCGTGTGTGACGGAGATTACGAAGAGCGCCCTCAGTTTACGAATTACTGTTCTTGTCGAACTCAGAATTTTGTCTGCTATAGGCGATGTTCAACTGAAAGACAAACCGGACTTCAGCAACACCATGTCAAATGTGCAAGTATGGAATTTGTATGGAATATAGAAAATTTGGTTCCATTCCATACATCAAATCTTCCATTCTATACTTGGGCCATTCCATATCCCATACCGATAATTTCCTTCCATTCCATACCACTCCATACCAACCATGGTTGCTAATGGTATGCCCTACCTGCTAGCAGCGTTGCCAGATTTCAGAAAGCTTTGTAGCCAAATTTCACAAAAAATTAGCCAAAAGTAGCCAAAATTGGGAAAACCTACAGCTAAAAGTAGCCAAGTCTGAAAGCTGAGGAAAAACATTAAAAGCACTGGTATTGAAAGCGGGGGTGCAACCGCACTTACAAACGTTTTGATTTAGTGAAAATCCGGGCACAATCTGAAGGAATTTAGGAAAACTGTGTGTAAACTTCTGCAAAATTTCTGTATGTTCTTTTGCTTCAACAAAAACGGCACCCAAAATGGAAGTGCAGACATTTTTTTTGATGGTTATGTTTTAATTTTCCTCTTTTCCGGCAATCTAGGGAAATTTGGGCAAGTTTGGGTAAAATTTTGGCAAAAATGGTGCTGGAAGTATCTTGATTTGAAAAAAATGTAAAGATTTCACTTCGCGTTTGCAGCAGCAATAGTTTGTTTGAGAATATTGGCTGAGAGTTCTTAGATGCGCCATTTGGTGGTGTTGTTTAAAGAAAAACATAGCAAGCCTATCAGCTACTGCACATTATCTTGGTTATTTACATTTGCTGCTGGTTTGATCATGCTCTCTCCTGCTGTATATGGCCCTGTTGCTCTTGCATTTTCCAAGCAACAGAAAAAGAAGCACGAACGTCTTTATTATGGGACTAAGTTTTTACTCCTGAAATAGATGGACAATAAGCACGAACGACTTCACGTCACATGGTGTTTTTCTCTTTGAAAAGCTCAAGGATTTCGTCAACATATTTTACATAGTTTTTTTAGAGATGCCGACGTAGCTTCTTTGAGAGATCCGTGAGCAAGAATTCTAAGCCATGCACGAACTGTGGCCGGATTTCACCGTTTATCACGACTGATGTACATCCAAGTTTCAAGCAGTTGTCGTTATGCGCAAACGCTGCTTTGGTTTAACAATTATAAACTGAGACGGCAAAAATAAACTGCAGTTTAGATAAAAACTTTACATTCAAGCTGCTGTACACACTATACCCAAAAGTATAAATTCCATGCGGAGCAGATTATTAAATTTTTCACGCTGGTTGGATGCATTTTAATCCCTGTACGAACAAAAACGTCAATTGTACAAAGTTGATAAAGTTATTATTGTGTGAGGGCAATACAGAAAACGTGTTTGCCCATAGTGCTTGCGGACTCATCCAGAATCTTCTGCGGACTCAAATGAGTCCGCGGACTCGGGGTTGAGAAACACTGGTCTAACTAGTGAGTTTCGTGTAGGAGGGAAGACGTTACACAATAAAATACAGTAGTTGTTTTAAATCGATCCAGATCAGTTAAATGATATCCAGGTATCCAATGTACTGACTTCTTTAGTTATTTTATGAAACATAAAACCAGTATTGGAAGTGGTATAACAAATAACGTTATTCGAAAGCGAGGTAGGTTTGCAACTGATTTTTACATCGTTTGAACGGGGAGGGGGTATGATAAACAAAATTGAAAACAATATGCTGAATATGAAGTCAGAGCTTGCCGAAGTGCTGGTTGTTATCCATTTGCTTTTGTTTACGTATATTTTGCACTTGGAAAATGCCATTGTGGATGTCATTTAGCACATGCAATGGGTAATTGTGAAATAAAAATGCAGTACGGAATGCGCTGCAAATTACCTCGCTACTTTTACAATTGTTTTAGAAACGTAAATAAACGGCGCACTGTGAAAATGTCGTTGTACATTGGAAAGAGCAATTCGAACAAGAAAATGTTTCTGGTGTGGAAGTGCTTTGATGGATTCCAGCGAACAGGCATACCACTATCTGAGGTAAGAAACGAAATTGGGTTACAAACAAATAAAAAGTAATTTATTTTTTGCAATGTCACTGTAAAAATATTCTGTATTATTTTGGAATTGAGAACTGCATATCCGTACCAACACATAATTTTTAACATTTGACATTGGTCACCGCTGAGACATTTCGAGAGACAGCAACTATGTTATCGCAATACCGAGTTGTCCCAAATCAAGATTTCAATGTTTCAGTGTATTTTGATGTTTATAATGCAGTGAAGTTCCACTGTATTTTGCAAAAAACGATGGTAAAGTTTGAAAGACCGTCTAGGTTCTCGAAAGCACTTTGAAAAAAACATTGTGTGAACATTATTTCAGTTTGGTCCAACTACAGACTTGCAGGCCGCATGTGCCCCACGCACAGCATTTTTTAAGGTTCGCGCGCTTTCTCAGTATTGATTTACTGTTGTGTGTTTGTTACTGTAAGTAATTTCAATTAGAACAAACATAACATTTTAGAAAATGTGTACATCATTAACTACGTTAGACTATAGACCAGGTATATCCAACTCAAGGCCCGCAGGCCGCATGCGGCCCAGTCAAGGTTTTCACTGTAGTAAAAGTATTCGACCCATTCATAACCTGCCCTTGTTTTGATAATCTTGAATTTGATGTATTTGATGCATGTAGTCCTTAGTACCAGTTTATCACGTCTGTTAACATTGCGGATAGGAGTCGAACGCTTTCAGTACATTGGCTTAAAACAAAATTATTTTGCTAAGGTCAAATTAAGCCATTCAATGTGTGGCCCTCAATAATATGTCGTTCAATGGGCAGCCCTGGTTGAAAAAATTCTGGTGGACATAACATTTTCGTGCGTTTTAAGACAGTGGCAAAATTTTTGGCTCAGTAAGCCATTCAGGTTGTATGTAACTGGACTGTATAATGTTTTGCGAAATTAATTAGCAAAGATAGGTTTCCGAAACGGAAAGACTTAGCACAAAAATGCATTCGATGTTTGGAAGCACATACATGTGTGGCAGTACATTTTCTACATTGAATCAAGTAAACTCTGAAAACACAAGTCGAATGGCAGACAAAACACTGGACCACGATTATTAGTATGGTAGACGATTTATGATGTGGAGTTCAAATAGGTTCAGTTCGGGATCAAAAGCACTTCAGACACTGGCAAACCTTTGAAACCCTCTTTTGAATCGAGAAATGAAGCATCAAAGTCTGTTTACTGAAACAAAACTTAATAAATATTTACTACGCGGTATACAGAAACGGTTATGGTATGTCTTGAGGTTTACGCGACTAGTGTTCCTTGATATTTAAAATGGATTCAAAAAATATTTTTAAATTACGTAGCATGGACAAATACAAGCATCTTAAACTACTCAGCACGAACAAGAATTACAATTCCTGCAAAAGAGCAGAGATTAACATTATGTTATTTCACCAGAACACGTTTTCGCTTTCTACGGATTTTGACAGATAGAATGAACATGTGAAAACAATTGTGGAAACATAAAGAATGATGAAATTTCGATTGTTAAAAATACAATTTTTTTAGTATGAAACTATATTTATTTTAAGTTGGCGATTTTTGTGGACAACAACTATTTTTTCGTTTTTTCATCGACACCAACTTCTTTCGAGAATGATCTAAAAGCGTTTGTTGTGTATCGTCTTCACGCAAAATTTTGTTTATCAAACTTTTCACATTACAGCAATGGGTGTGCGGTACTTTTTTGTGATGGAAATTAAATTGAGACAAAGCCATCTGTTTTTGCATAAATTTTTACCTGAAACTTTGATGACAGTTTTCAGATTCTTGTCACTGTTTTCGATAGTTGCAGTGCTTGAAGGCGTACAACTAAAAAGGGTTCATACAAAAATATGGCTAAAGTACACCAATGTTTCTTTACAACAGAGCCATTCTCAACGATACATGTGTTTCTTTTGTACGGGCGCATCATAAACAATTTGCAATATTTTCAGGTTTACGAGACGCATTTGATGATAAATGCTCAAGGCGTTACAAATATAATGCAGTGAAACAATTTTAACAAAATACCTCGGACATACGAACAGAATCACATTTTCAAATGCACAATGCAAAATTAAAGAATAATTTTGTTTTCAATTCTCATGAAGCAGCACACGATTTCGAACATTTAACAAAATACACTTCTTTCTTGAAAAGCATGCATGTTATTGTAAAAATCTCCGTTTAAATTTCTGCAGAAAGCAATTTCAACCTTGTTTTGTGGTTCAATTTAACACAACTACATCGAAGTTCGATGTTGTCTGACGAGAATGTCTTCGATGTGACCTGCTACCTTGCTTTCTAATACGCTGTTGGGCTATGAGCCAGCTACAGGATTTATGCTACGTGCAATACAAAGGGCGAAAAGAAAAACTCGTCCTATGGAAACGTTTGGGAGAATGTTGTGCAAAGTTTACTGAAAAATATCCTCTAAAATTTTTAAACGAATGAAATGATCTGCTACTGTGGCATTCTCTCACTGAGGAGCATATCATACTGTCGCAGATTTTCCTTAGGATGACCGAACAGGTAGTTGCAGTTCTTCATGGCCTGCCATAGACCGCCCTCTTGCCAACGTAATCGAAAACCTTCTCAATAACCTTAGGATGAATAATACTGCACCGGTGTTGTGAGCGTTTTTCTGCCAGTACTCAGATGTAAAAAATTTGTTTTCCTGTTCCTGTTTTTCAACAAAACCCATCTGTTGGCGTCAATTGCAGCACATCCCGTGATCTGCCCTTGTACACGAGCACGAGGTTGGGCAGACAGCAAGAACTAATTTTCAAGTCTTCAGCATAACTCAGTGATTCCCAACGCTGGTCCAACTGAGATTTCTCGTGATCCACAGAAAATTTGACAAATTATTCTGAAAACGTACCTCACAAATTGCAACGGTTACTTTACATAACTTTGACTAGTCGTTCTTGTTTCCAGTAGTTGTTCATGAGTGAGCATAGCAAAGTGGTCTATCGGACACTTTTTCGAATAAATACTCCATGGCCCAATCAAGGTTGAGAACCACTGGTACAACCCGAACGAGGATCGAACCCAGTGAACCAGATTTAGAGGCATGTGATCACTCAACTAGAGCACGAAATCTTGTGTCTGAGGCTTTACGCGCCAGCAACAACTTTGATAGATTATTGCGTCAACTCATGAACAATTTTATTCTTATGATAAAAACAGCTATGTGTGATACATGTCAATAGTATTTTTAACCAACAGGTAACGAAGATTTGGAGGAAAGGAGAAGATCAATGATGAATTCTATAAAAAAAAGGAAATGTCAAACAGGTTTTCGAAGCCTGAAAAACACGTTCATTGATGAAGAAAACTTGAAAGAATTGGATCATAGTGCAATTATTGGAAAATATCCAAGTTTTGACAAAAGAAACAGAGGAGCGTTTCCCTTCAAAAACCAAGTGGAAAAACATATTGCTTCACCAACGTCTCTGAACTCTTCATGCAGAAAAAATCGTTTTGACCTGTTTACTTCCAACAAAATCTCTGAAGAATCATGCAAAACAGCAAAAAATCTCAGTGTGGAACAAAGTCGATTGACTCAACTAACTGGTTTTAAAACCAAACGAAAAACGACGCCATCACTTCGAACAGGAAATGGTTGTAAAAAGGTATATATAGCCTCCTTGGAAATACCAATGTCCAATACAACTTCAGTAAAGAAGATTGCGCAATAATCGTTCGTTCAGCAGCATTGATGCGAACAATTAGCAGAAAGTCTCTAAAGACTTTACATAAAAGTAAAATAATTTTGAAAATGGCAAAAAAATTATAAACCCTTCAGCGCTTTCGATATGCACATAGATCTTTGCAAAGTAGCGGTTGTGGAGGTAACATTGAACAGAGGTCAGGCGCAAAAGTTGGAAGAGATGTTTTTGAGGATAATCGTTACTTAAGCTTCAAATTCTTCAGAGGACTGAATGTTCATTCTACAACATTGGGCAACCTTACATGCGCCACATCTGACCTAAGAAGGTGTCACTGGAAGATTGAAAACGCTTCATCAGTGATTCCACAACGACATTTCCAAGCAACACTGACGGAAAGTATTTCTGTTGCCCAAGAAGTAGAAAAAGATATTCCCAGGCGAGCACGTTGACCAAACATATGCAAAAACACTCTGGAGAAAAAACATATCTCTGCCAGCAGTGTGGAAATAGAATTTCCCAGGAGAGCACCTTGACCATACATAAGCGAACACACTCTGGGGAAAAGCCCTATTGCTGCCAGCACTGCGGAAAAAGATTTTCTCAATCAAGCAATTTGACCACACATCTGCGAACACACTCAGGAGAAAAACCCTAATGCTGCCAGCAGTGTGGAAAAATATTTTCAAGGTCGAACACCTTGACAACGCACGTGCAAACACGCACTGGGGGAAAGCCCTACTTGCTGTCAGCATCGTGGAAAAAGATTTTCTGAATCAAGCACCTTGACAAGGCATCTTCGAATACACTCTGGGGAAAAACCTTATTGCTGTCAGCAGTGTGGAAAAAGATTTTCCCAGGAGAGCACCTTGACCATAAACATGCGAACACACTCTGGGGAAAAGCCCTATTGCTGTCAGCACTGCGGAAAAATATATTCTCAATCAAGCAACTTGACCACCCATCTGCGAACACACTCTGGAGAAAAACGCTATTGCTGAAAGGAGTGCGGAAAACGATTTTTAATGTCGTACCACTTGACCAGACATATTCGAACACACACTGGGGAAAAACCTTACTGCTGTCAGCAGTGTAGAAAAATATTTTCCGTGGCGAGTAACGTGAACCATCATATGCAAATACAATCTGGGTAAAAACCATATTGCTGCCAGCAGTGTGGAAAACGATTTTCTGTGGCGAGCAACTTGACGACCCATCTGCGAACACACTCTGGGGAAAAACCCTATTGCTACCAGGAGTGTGGTGAAAGATTCTCGATGTTGAGTCACTTTACCACGCACATGCGAACATACACTGGTGCAAAACCTTATTGCTGCCAGCAGTGTGGAAAAAGATTTACCGCGGCGAGTAACTTGACCAAGCATATGCGAACACACTCTAGGTAAAAAGTTTTTTTATGTAAGGAGTGTAGAAAACGTTTTTGTCAGGCCGGTAACTTGACCAAGCACATGCGAACATACACTGAGGTAAACTTAACTGCTAGTGCTGCAATATTTCGGAGTTTGAGCAAAATCGTTCAGATGAACTTACCTTTTGCAACAGCAGTGCTTTTTTTGTTATTCAGTTCAAAATTTGTGATAGACCACTGGTTTTTCAATGAATCATACATTCCTCCATATGCCAAATGCAAACTTCTTCGGCAACTGGAATACATATCCCACCAACGACATAGATGAAACCTGGACACATCAATAAAAACAGTGTGAACATCATTATCAAAAATTGACCGAAATTGTAATAAGTGTTATTACGAAAACTTGGTTGTTTACTTACTCAAGCATACGTTAATTGATTTTTTTTAAATTGAATTAGGCATTTTTTTGATTTCAATAATCTAATCGCTTTATTACGCCCCTGTTGCTTTAATGAAAACTGAGGGTTCTCATTCTGCAAAACATGGATAGTAACCACGCATTATTCGCAGAGTTGTGATTTACTTATTTTCTTAGTGGACATGTATTGGCACTGATGTGAAAATGATTGTTTGCACTTGCCAGTTTTTTTTTTTGATAAACATTCAGTTTACATCGTCTGAAATCGCAATCATTCCGATAGTGTCGAATGCTTTTTTAACAAAGTCGAGACTACATGACAAGTTACGTCACCGAGTGTCCATTGTTCGGATTTTTGTAGGAAACAAAACAAGAAATATTTTTCAGCAGGTTGGCATGCAACAAGGAACTGAGATTGAAACTACAGTACAGAGTGATGAGATTTTGCGAGAGATTGATAACAAAGGGCCATCCAGAAAAATCAGTCGAACCAATAACTTTGTCTAGGGCTTGTTGCACCATGACACCAGGACATCTCGCAGAAACCTCCCTACTGGACAGCCACTAATGTGTAAAGACAACGAATATAGGCTAACTTTCATCTTCAACAGGGAAAAGAGCTTTGATCAAGTACAGCATTAATGTGCTTCCGGCAATAGCAGTTTTTGCATTCTTTCGACCATGTGTCAGAAAAGCTACGTCTTTCCATCTCTCTTCTGGGTTGGAAAGATTGAGTTTTGAACACGAACAAGTAGGTACATCCGGAAAGTCAATGTATCCACTTAAATAAGGTACAAAAACCCTCTCAGCACAACAGACGAGGCTTCGTACCTGGGCTCAGATCTACGCTGTGAAAACAGTAAAATCATATCAAGTTCATACATGTCTTGAAATGTTTGCTAAGATCACAAACATTTCACAAACTCTTAAAAAACTCATTCGTTATTTGAGATAAACATTGGGTTTTCCCTTGAACCACGTTATCTGATTTGAACTTATTTCATAATTTCTCCTAATTTTGTTGTCCAAGCCTTCGAACATTCATTGCAAAAAAGTATGTACGAATGTATATACACTTATATCCAACTACTCAGCACAGCACTACCAAAAGTTGATATGGATAAAGCACTGCTATAAAAAAGTACATGGCTTGAAACGGTTGACACGTTTGAGATTTGGAAAAGATTTTGCAGTACAAAAATTATTTCCAAATCTGATGTCATGGTGAAAAAAAGCCCTAGACAAAGCTTTTGGTTTGATTGATTTTTCTGAATGGCCTTTTGTTATCAAAGAAAAAATGTGAACAAAAAATGCTTGAAGCAACTTTTGGAAATATAGTTACCCATTTAAAGATTTGCATAAACAGAAATTCCCAGGGTTCCCAGGAGACTACATCTGTGAGTAAAGCGCAAACCTTACGCAATGAAACCCAACAGCAAAATAGGTACCTGGTGACGAGGATGATCAATTTTTTTTTAAAGATAAGTCCACAAGACCATTTTTGAGTTGCCCAAAACTGTGCTTCGTGGCATCACATTGCGCTGAAACGGTCTAATGACGCAATAGCAGTAGTAATATTTACATGGCTTGAAAGAACTGAGATTGTGCGAACTGGAAAGAGCAAGCAAACAGCGATAAAGGTACAGCAAAAGCAGCCAGTCTGACGGCGTAACACAACTGACCAACGTGGACGGGTGGAACACGTTGATGCCTTTCTGGAGCAGGGGTTCCCAACCTGGGCTACGTGTAACCCTAGGAGTACATTTGATTATCTGAAGGGGTACAATTATTGTACAGCTGCAACAAATTAACTTACACATGAAAACGGAGTCTATCTTTGTAGTTCTAAAAGTCTTAAAGTTCTATCTTTGACACTGTATTTTACTCAGACTTTTTGTCAGAGGACATTTTAGAGGTACATGCTCATCTGTGAGAATGCTGAAGGTGTACATGGTCAGAGAAAGGTTAGTGATATCTCTTCTAGAGCTCAGTAATTCCAAATGTTCTAATCAACGAAAAACGTCCTACCAATGTGCGCGATGGCTCCCGGACACGACAAAAACAAATCCCGCAAGTGCGAACTGTAGAGGCACAAACGGTCGATATGTCGTTTCAACATGACTAATGCAACTGCAAAGATCCAAATTCATAGCTGATGACATTTGGACATTCAAACTAAACATGAACAAGGCAGTGAACTCGAACTTAAATCAAAGTGAGCTTGATCTACTTTTTCATTTGTTTAGCGTTATATGTTAATCCGCATTTCATTTTATGTGTTGGTCGACAACGATAGACAGAAAATTCAGTATATATCTGGGTCTTTCAGCTTTCACCACATTTCACCTTATTCTTGCCGATGTTACGCCCTGGTGCTCGAATCCACGTTTGCCGTTTGTATATTTCGTTTAGCGCCAGGGGATAAACGAACCAAAGAGTCACCCACCGTGTCCACGTAGTTCTTCCAAGTCCAGGTAAAGTCGTAAGTCAATTGTATCGAATCCGACACAAGCAGTGAGCACGAAAGAACCGGTCACAAAGAGCAGTCGCCCCAAGGTTTCTGTCCGGACCGCTTAACCCACTGGGGATAGGTGTTGGCTTGCCGTTGTTAACTGGGGTTCATAGACCACGGTTGAAAAGCGCCAGCACCAAACAAAACACTCCGGAACATCCACAGACGGCAGTCACCACACACATGGCCTCTTTTGCATCTAGCATACCCAACTCAGTTTGTTTGAAATTATTCTTTGTGACAAAACTGTGAAACGATTTTATAACATACAAGAACTCCTGCAGCAACTGAAGCAATTCCCACTTTTTAACAAATGGAGTAGTAACTACTAAGTGTAATTGAACCTGTTTTTCCAATATTTTCATCTATTCGTTGCACTGTAACGTTTTTTCCAAATACAGTATTTGTGTCGTCATGATATGATTTGCATTTTGTTTTCAGAATTTCAACCAGAGAAAAACAAATGCCACAGTCGCAGCCTGCAAGGAAAAACGTAGACAAAACTGAAATAATCTTTAAAATCACACAATAAACTGAAGTACACGCACTGCTATTGTAACAAATTTGTTTTGTCTGCGGTTGTTTCCAAAATCTTGACATGTCGCACAAACGATTCGTCAAATGTTGTCTTTGCAATAACGAAAGCAAGGATGTCATTTTGCAAAACATTGTTACAGAGCAAAAAATCGTGAAACGTATTACTGGATATCTTATCGTTGCACCTTACCAATACGTCGACGCACAAAAGTTGACGCAAAGTGGCTTTGGCAAAATGCGTGTCTGCAACCTACGAGAAAAACGGAGAAGAATGTTCATTGCATAATGGTTATTTATTCTCGTTAATGGCAAAAGCCATTGCCTATGTAACCGAAGATATTGAAAAATATTAAGATTCTCAACTTTTTTACGAAGGGAAATGTTGCAAGTTGACATGGTGAACTGCATTTAAAGAGGGTTCATTCGAGAGTTCTAAAGTGTAATATAATACACAAAGCAACCCGTTAGTGCAGTGGCACTTAACCGCTTTGAAGTTGTCTACATTTTGGGCAATATTTTGTGTGTCAAACACTTTTGACTGTAATAATGAACAAAATAATTAGGAAGGTACCTATAACTATTTACATTTACTTTGAAATTTCAGTATGAAAAGATTCATGTACCCGTTGGATCACCTCTGCATGCACCAAAGGGCACGGGTATCCCCATTTCAGCACCACTGCGTTAGACCATTTATTTCAACGCGGTTCTTATCTTTTCCAAGAGCTTTACCACTGCGCAACTTCAGGCAGGGGTTCGTTCGTTTTGAAAGGTTGAACCCCAGCATTAAAAGTGCGTCTCGTGCTTGCATTCACAATCACTTTCGGCAGAGAGAAGCGTACATTCACGAGCCACGTAGTTCACCGCGAAGAAATGTCTTCTTGTCCATCAGCAACAAGTTCGGGTGTTTAGCTGTGAATTGGAAGACGTCATTGCGTCTTATTTATCAGAAGCAGTGTCCAGTGATGCAGTGAAAGACCTGGTCAGCATTTTGGCAAAAAAACAACAACAGGGAGAATGAAAACAATTTGAATTGTTTGACAACGAATTGAATTGTAGGACAACATATTAACAACAATCTGAGTGCTTTCAAAACTTGAATAAATCGTCTTGATCGTCTTGCAAGCTCATTGCAGATGTTTTGAAAAAGAGGTCAAAATGCAGAGTGAGTTTATTTTTTGAAGCTAAATATCAGAGTAATAGTAGTATCCAAGATGATATAATGGAACTTTGGAGTGTTGATCAATTTCGATTATTAATCTTTTGTTGT
>JGI24021J15306_10009287_pt1 | contig 12158 bp, 10 predicted proteins | sample Ectturendosymbi1_FD_15306 | JGI IMG/M metagenome (IMG submission 15306)
AGGTCAAAGCAATGGCATCGCCAGGACACTGGAGGATCGTCGTAACCGACCAAATATTGTCTGACCGGCTGACGTCAACAAACTGGTTTGTTTCGTCAACTACCGCTTTCACCGTCAAAGCACCACAAGCCCAAGATGCGAGTTCAGATGTGGTTTGGAAGTGTCCTTCCAAATAAACTTCGTTCGAGAATCGTCTCCCAAAGGCAAGCAGTTCATCTGGGTCCAACATGAACTTAAGAGCTGAGCTAAAAAGCAGGCATTGTTGAGCGTCCTCTTCGGGCAGCTGAGCGTAAAGAGAAATGACAATATTTCCTAAAAACGGTGAATCCCCCGGCAAGCTGAAAAGAATCAATAGGCGTTTTTTCAGCACAATGGTCATTATGATACATCAAAAGAAAGTGAAAATAAAAATCATTCAGATTTCAACCATTCACATAGAAAGACAATATTTGTAAAAACGCATCACACATAGACAAAACAAGTTGTCACAAAATGGTTGATCCAAAGACATTTTGACAAGAGTTTTTATATGCTTAAATTGCGCCGTGGATATACAAATTGGGCCCTTTCATAAATAGTTTTTTGTGTTCCCTAGCTTTTGTGCGTGCCCCATAAGGTTCGGTCAAACTACGTTTGACTTCATTGCCCCCACTCGAGGTATATTGATCTTCAATTCGTTGTCACTACAAAATCGCATGTGCGCAGAGAAATTCACATTTTATATAAGATTTACTTACAATAACTAGGAATTTTGCATGTCTTTTCTATGCCTATCCTTCGCATTTTTGGGGGTGAAATTGTGTTTGATTATGAAGTAATAAGTTGTTTCGACATTCAACAAGCTACTTTTCAGAGTCAGATAAGCTTGAGAATAATTGCTAAGTTGCTGGAAAAGCCGTCTGAGCGCCGGGTACGTTTCAGCACGCCTGGGTGACATAGTTTCATCTCAATTGGCATTTGATGCTAATGGTGTTTTTTTTCTGGCGGTTTGATCCTGATTTTAAACACAAAAATACGGATATCTTTTGTGCTTTTGCTGATGAACTACACTATTGTGAGATAAACAGTGTTCTAGCACAATTAATTTGACATGAAGTTTCGCAAAACATATGTTTCTCAATAAAAAGGTTATTTAAAAATAAGCGATCCTAATAATCAAGATCCGGCTTTAGATAGTGATGACGGCAGGTTTGAAAATTCATAATTTTTTTATGCCCTTTTTTGTTGATGAGCATCCGATTTGGTAGAGGTTCATTCTAATAGTTCATTAGGGTTTTGTTTTCCTGTCGTATGCCATAAAAAGCTGGAGCCTTGTGCCGCCAAAATCTTTCACATCTTCTGGGTTTCTACAGTAATTTTATTCAATTGTGATGCAATCAGTTCCAGCCAAGAATCAGCGGTGCAGACGAGCACAGCAGCTATGTCACCCAGTCTCACCTGGCCGGATCCACTTTGATCATCATAGAAAATGTGACTTCGTCAAATAGCTTGATTGGTTTTTGACTGATGATGAAGGAGGTGATGCCCAGCTTTATGTCGTCATTCACGGAATGCTTGCAGTCCAAAGCAATGTAATCACGTAAGGATAAAATACCGTAGTTATTTGCCAGTTGATTTTCTCTAGCCAGCACAGATGCTGGACCTGAAACATTGTAGTGGCATTAAACACGACTTGATAAAGCAAATGTTATGCTGCAGTACATCATGCTGCGATAAACATCAACCAAAATTCTTTGACGAGCGCACTGTGTTATAACAAGAGCAATTTAAAACATTGGAAAATATCCCTTTTCACATCTAAATCTGCGAAGCAAAGCTCAAATCGATTTGCTGAATTCTTGACAACATCTGAGGTTGAACTGCGCACAAATGTGAATGGAAAGAATAGTTAAAGCTTTTGGCGTTTCGAAAAAGTGGTTTACGCTCATGTAGATGCAACGCAGGAAAGTCAGGCTAGGTGAAGCAAAAGGGAGCCACTCTCGGTAAGGCAACACTTGCCTTGTATCAAGAAAAGCAGATGAAAAGGATGTCTGACGCAGATGATTTCTGGCAAGGTAAGAGAAACGTCGCTCTCTATCCAGACACTGCAAACAAAAGTTACGCACATTTTTGAGAATTCAGGATCTTTACTTAATCAATATGAATGACTAAGAATAATTCATAACTGACAAATTTCATTTCTTGCTTCTTTCCCTCAGATGAAATTGAATTAAACATGTAAAGAGTAACATATGTAGGATGTTTCCTCATCGCAACCGTGAATGTTGGTGTAATACGCGACTGGCAATCTTGTAACATTTTTGCAGTGTATCATATTTCCCTGAAGTATTTTATGCTCAAACGTTTTAGTTTGAACAAAGTTTGTATAAGTGCATCAAACTTAGCAAGTTGGCGCAAAGCTGAATATAATCTCTCAGTAAAATATCCACAAGGAGACTACTTTACCAGTAACTAGATACAGGATGATAAGTGTAAACATTTTGAACCGGGTAGAAACTTCATTCACGCGGAATGGTCTGGAAACTCTAAGATTTAAAAGCTTGTGGTGAAACGTTGGAATGCTTTTTTTGCCCTCATAGCGCATTTTTCTCAACTTCATTGGCATCCTAGAGAGTCATTTGCTCCTCATAAAAATCGCAACATCATAGTTTTGTTTTTATTCATTCCCATGGAGACGCGATGCAAAACTTTTATCTTTTCAAACAAACAAGCTTTACCTCACGTTTGACGTTTGTTTGGTGATCTGTGACGTAACAACGTTGACCGGTTCAATTTCTTCGTCTTCTATGAACCGTAAGATTGGATCGTGAGACAGAAATATTCGCAAAGACACTGCCAACCTCCCGTCGACTTTCAGTAGATCATCAACCTTTTCCTGATCACTGACGACGCGAACCAGAAATTTGGTTTTGAGCAGCTGGACCGCCTCGGTGTAAAGGCGTTGGTGTGCAGACGGCATTTCAAATTGGAAAACTTTAACTTCAAGAACATCACCTTGCAAGAAAAGACATATCGAGCTGATGATCGCGCATGTGGCGGGGAATGAAAAGAAAAATATTTTCATTGAACATAGTTTTTCTCTGAAATACTGAGAGAATACCTCGAAAACACATTTCAGCATTACAAATGTAATTTTTTAAAAGTACGACTTCGATGAAAATGCAAGTGCGATTTGTAAGTAAATTTACCTTGCTTTCAAATCAGTCAGGTAACGAAAAGGTCAGTCAGTGGTGTAGGAGATGGGGGTGCAAACGCACCCCCAAAAGCTTTGATTTAACAAAAATCCGGGCAAAATCCTTGTTGGGATGCTGTTACATCACAACATGGACACCGAAGAAATAATTACGAGATTCTGTCTATGGAAAGAAATCCTTTCTCAGCACAGAATCAGACACTATAAGACCTTACAGAGAATAGGTTTTGCCTACAAAGCAGGCATCATCAGCTCTTATTCAAATAGAATTAATTTGCACAACAAAACCAAAAACATCCTGTTTCATGCATTGACAACAACATATACACGTAATTACGAGGCTCCTGCGACCTTGCAAATGCAGCGAAACTAACAATGTGATTTTCAAAGAAACTCGATTTTCTTCTAACGTTTTAGCAGCTGATGAACTGCATTCAACTGTGTCGCGTAACAGTTGCTTGTGTTGCAGAATAACTATTGCGGATAACTAGGCAAGTCTTGTTGCAATATAATCGTGAGAAATTTGCATTTATTGTTAACAAAAGTTGCAGTGAAAAATTGCATTTATGCACGAGCATTTTAACCGACAGTGATTTACTCAAGCGATTTATTTTCATATGATGCTAAGTAATTCCAAACATTATCTGGGGAGCAATGGCTATCTTTTGCCAATAGTTTTCTTAACATGCTAATACTTCGCTCCACAGTGCATGAAGTTGCTTGGCAATTTAACANTTTNGCCTACAGTTCTGGACTGATGTTAGGTCAGGTAGTTTCTACAATTGCTTTTAGGTCAATGTTCAGTTCGAATCGGTCACCAAAGAGAACAGAACCACAGGGTGCTGAAATAGTTTTAAAGCATGTTTTTGAATCACACTTTTACATGTTGCGCAATACTTGATAAAAGTTGCAGTAAAAAGTTGCCATATCAAATCCTTGGAAGCAGCTTAAAACATCGTACTACATAATTTCTCAGTATTTAGGAAGCTGTTGGAAGCTTCAAAAAAGTTGCATAAGTTGCACAAACTTGCCCTACTGGCAATGAACCGCGGGAAATGTGTTCCTGCATTCAGTTCTGCTCATATTCCACTCTTGTTCTTTTTTAAGAAAACATCATTTTGAGGTATTTGCTACAGGTATTGCTGGACTGTTTCATACTGGCTAACGCACAAATGATTACAATAAAGTTTACCTTGGCAGTCGATATGAACTGGAAATTCGACGTCGTTGTTTCTAAGGTCGTAGTCGATGACATTGGTTAACGTGGGACGTACTTTGGCGGTGAGATGGGTACTTCCACAAAATAAACCGTTCCAACCGATAGCAGAAGTAAAAGGAAAGTCAGCTTCAAAAAGAAGTGACCCACCAATTCCTGTGGGTTTAGTTTCCCGGACATTGTACGTGACAGAGAGCACGGGAATCGCTTTGATGTTCTCTAGTGTTCTGCATAGAAAGGTTTTGTGCAACAAAACCAAAAACATCCTGTTTCATGCATTGACAACAACATATACACGTATGCTTTGAAGCTGGATTTGCCTGAAGATAAATACAGGCTACCAAGTTCGATGAACCGCTGCTCTTATATCCCGAAAATTGTACGATTTCAATTAATTTTCAAGTTGTCAAATTTCACGTGTTTATTCTGCAGATTATCATTAAGACATTCGACACAGCAGTGATTATCATTAAATTCCAGTACGAAAAACTGTTTTTCTGTGCTCAAAATCTATCAGCTGTTCCTTTACAGTTATACACTATAAGTAGAGCCCTCGGGTGGTCTGCAGCCCAAAAGAGCCGTGGTCCTTCGTAGCCTTCCACACCCCCCCACCATTTTTTGAATCAGTCTACTTAGAACAATCACCAGCACTGCGCAGAGGTTCGACGATCACATCAACAGTGTTATCTCCACCTTCTCGTATGCTCTTCTATTACCGTCACATATCTACCGTATGTTCGTGTTCTTCCATGTTTATGTGTGTACCTGCTTAGTAGCATGTATGTCAAAGCGCTTCGTGTGGGTGTGAAGACGATATGCAATACATGAGAGAATGCAACAAGTTTGGGTTATCTTTATCCTGGTTTTACCCCACCGTTGTAAAATTCTTTGAAATCTATGATGGAAGAAATTATAGTGTGTAGATGGTTGAAAGATTTCCGCGCTGTGATTTCAATCTTGTTTAGAGAAACGACACACGATGTCCTAAATAAATCTTCAAACCGCTTGTGGCCTTTGTGACTTCAAAAGCGGAGCGCATATTTCAGTATGCTCTATGCACTCCGGTCATTTTGCAGATTTTGCAGGGAACCTGACTATGGATGCATAGAACATAATGAAGTGCGTAAAATTGGCTTACGAAAGCTTTTATAATGCAGCCATTCGCAACAAAACAAGTGATGATCAACTGCACGGTTCAATAAACGATATGAACATAGATACGTTGTGGAGAGTGAGTCGTACAACAAAAGCGTTTNAATAAAAATTAAAGNACTAAGTTTTCTACAAACAGGGTTATCAGTTGTTTCAACGGCCAAAAGTTGCTATATCAGATAGTAAATGGCACTGAACTCTTTGCAGACATCCATTGGCGTTTCTGATACTTCTGTCGTTAACTTCATCAGAATGACATGAAAAGAGCAAAAAACAATCAGATTTTTGACGTCAACGGACATGGCGTAGTCAGAAAAACAAATAAGAAACATGTTGATGAATAAAAACGTAAATCGTTTAATTTTTTGTTGATACGGCGCTGGCGCCCATACCGAAGCAGCTTGCCACGCATGACATCCCTAAATGTGGTAAAAGCATGACCCACAGCGTTCTTACATTGCGGCTCATGCTCAGTGGGGACTGTGTATTTATCAGTGGTAGCGGTAATAGCTGATCAGTGTAAATGTAAACAAAGAATGGCACTGTCTTGAGGTTGCATCATCTCAAATAGTTGACGAAAACAGCAAGAAATACTGAAACGCACACAAACGAATGTGTCTGTGTGTGTTTACTGCAGAAAAAACGGAAGATTTTATGCCTTCATTGTCGGCCGAAACGACAGGCGAGCACGACAGACTACCTGTACTTTATCACCAATAGTGACCAGTGCTGGTCATTGATTTCTGTAAGGCTATTCCCAATAGTAACAAACCTTAAAAATTTGAAAATTTTCAACTTTCTTTTAATGTCACCAAATGCGTTAAAGTGAAGTTTATTCAAAATTCCGGAAACGTCTCCGTGCTTGACTGCATTGCCTTGTCTAGTCTATGGGAGCTATAATCACGAGTGCAGTTGTACAGAAATGCTATGTTCGGCTTTTTTTTAAATGTTATACTGCAATGATTGCCGGACTATGTCCAACAACGGGAGTTATCAATTTTCTGCTTAGCACTATGTGCATATCTGCAAAGTGACAAACTAGATATTTTCAACGCAGTTATAAAACTACGNGCTACAAAATTGTGCTNTTCAAAAAAATCATTTGTGCTATTCATGATACCTTTAGATAAACTGAAATTATGGCTTGTTNCAACCAAGTTGGAAATTTTTGCATAAAACTCGAAACATCCCTGTCTACGTTGCCCAAGCAACTTGCATCAACCTTTGACTGAAAACCCACGCTTANCTGTCAAAATTTAATGCTGTCTGGGGAAATCACTGAANAAAATCACTAATTACGTTTGGAATGTTTGAAAGCACTTGCAAAAGCTCAACTTTCTAAACTTAAGTCAGCTTGTGAAAAGTAAGGTTTTACTAAAACACAGCACCACGTTAAANCCACAGGATNAGAACCAAGTTGTCAAGTTATGTTATTCGTAAGTTTCCGTTGCACTGCAGACGGTTTTCTGGCAANAAAANTTTCTGCAGAAAAACTCNGCGATTGCGGTACTTTTCACCAAATATTATGCAAAACGCGCAGTGTCTCATCATTTGTTAGTTAAGACTGCTAAGGACCGCAAACCCACTGTAGTGCCAGTGACTTCGTCCAGTCATAACTTGCCGACCGATATAACTGCGAGCTAGTCAAACCCTCCAAATATGCGGAATTTTGTAGCTTAGAATAAAACAAAATTGGAAAAATTTGGATTTTGTTTTTTTGTGGGTGACGTCGCAATGTGGATAGGTTTACACATTTTTGGCCGAGGGCACCGGGCCTTGAACACCAACGCCATTTTTGACTCAAGTTTTTATTGGAAACTGGGCTGTAATAAGACTCTTTAGTTTAGAGCCTTTGATTGGCTTTCTAGCGTTTCTGGTTCAAAATTTCCGGAAAAACACGGTAAAAATCAAGTTCCGCAATCATTTAGCCATTTGGGCTGAAGGCCATAACTCGCCGTACGATTGAGCTAGAGAGCTGTTCAAACCCTCGAAAGATGCGGAAAGTCTTGTATTTTCGATTAAAGAAAGTTGGGAAGTTTAGGATTTGAGCTGTTTTGAGGGTGACGTCACATTGGTGGTAGATTTAGGCCTTTTTGGCTAAGTCCCCTAGGCCATAGGGGATTAACTATTAATTCATGAATTTGTGACTTTGTCAAAGCCACTATTGTGGCTTTGCGGAACTTCCCTATAGTATCGTGTTTCAGACGAAACTTAGAATTAAAAATGGAAAAAATCACCAGTGACATTTTTGCTCTACGACCATACATACCTTGCAAAAAAATTGGTCTTCAGTGTCAGTTGCTTTTAGAACATATAAACCTAAAGCCGTATTATTTTGAGATATCATTGTAGGTACTAGCGTTGACGATCGCTACACTGCAAGCGAAGTATAGACTCTGTAATATGATCAAACGGGTCTTCTTTACTTAGAAGGGCTCCCTCAGACAGACGACTTCTCATGATTTTTTCTTTAAAAAATTTTTATTAAAATAAAATCTACGGGTTTCAAAGTAATGAAAAACCAATGGTTTTGCGCAAACCGTGGTTGCTAGGTGGGACGTCTGAAACAAACTTTGCCTGAATATTTTTTCAGCGTATGTCAACAGCTGTTCAGTTATGTTGTACTTCCTGGCCAAGTATCGCTTGAAACTTCTGCCCCAGAAGAACTGTCTGTTCAGCGTTCCACATCAGGAACCACTGTGCTTTTTACCAGCTAAAATGAAAAGAATCTTCACTAAAAAATAGTTTCAGAACAATCCGACATACTTGGGTATAACTCTTGACTGGAGTTCACTTTCAAAGATCACCTCCTCAAGTTCAGCAATCGCCCTGCGAGTCTGGGCCAGGACTGCTCAATTAACATGCTCAGAAGCTCGACAACCGCATTGTTTTATGCTCCTGCTGAATAATGCCGTGCCACAGTGCTCGTACGACCAAATTAGACTCACAGTTGAATGAAACGACGCGCACAGTCTCAGGCTTCCTAAGACCCCCTCTTACAGACCTCCTCTCCTTTCTCTCTGGTACATTGACCCTCACAACTTGAAGAAACCCAGCACGCCAGTGGTTATATCTCAAAGCTGAAAATCCCAAATATCTGCTCCATAAGGTCTTGCACGTACTATGCGCTCCTGGCAGACTTCGCTCGGGACGTCCTCTCACATCGTTCATGGAGAACCTCTCGAATCAGGTTTAATCACTCACTCCAGTTCCATATTTTATAAAGTCATACAAGCTTCACAAACTCCGAACAAGGATACAACATGCCGCACGCACAAGCATCGGTCCAACCCAACGAACTGCGCCCTGCACACGGCCAGTTTCACGGCAGCTTTTGAAACTGAAAAGATTTTGAAAAAGACCAAATCTGACCAACAGTGTTCACTATAAAATTAAATTTGAAAAATAATTCAAAAAGTCAGTCTCACCAACAACGCAAACCAATCTGCGTTTTGCCAGACTATGAAAAAAAAGCAACCCTGTACTTTTTGGCAGTGATTATGTGTTTCCTTACCAGCAGAAGAGAAGCTCCACTCTATAGTTATTTATTTCATAGTACAACAAACACAGAGTAACCACTATAGCTGCTGTACTTACGTGCCGTCACTTGACAGATCTGATACACCTGATAGCCATAATTCTGCAGCAAACCCGCGACCATATGTTCCAAACTCTCGGTTACCGGCATGCTGTGAAGCAGGAAGGGTCCAGCGCATTGACATAACAATTTTATTGCTGCTGCCTTCTTTGATCAAAATGCTNGAATTTGTGACATTAAGTTGGTAATCGACGTAGTTGATTAGCGAAGCTGTGAAATTCTCGCACAGAAACNTGGACGGATCAAACATCAAGATTCTGTTTGCGAACAAGCCAGTGTCTCCTGCAACAGGGAACGTACAAGCTAAGATTTCTCTAGTGCGAATCTGTTCTACAATATGCCCTGTAGTCGGAGTGTACTTGTGTTTAGCACACTAGATACGCATAAATGAAGTCTCTGTACAAACAGGCCGACATAAAAGTGAAGCACTATAGGAAAGTAAAACGAATGCCATGCATATAAGTCATCTAATCCTGCTGCACTTAAAAATGGCATAGACAGTTTCAAAACTGCCTCCAGTAACTATAAAGTAGCTATTAAAGAAACAGCAAACGCCCAGAAAGATTCTCATCTTCATTCAATATTTATACAGCATACATTATAACAGAGTGATTTAAAAATCTTGTTATCGTTGTGCAAGTTCACCAAATTTTTCAAATGATCTCGAATTCAGTATGCTTGGAAACACTTCAACATTTTACATTTCTTACGTTCACCTTTTCATGCACAGAAACGGCATTCATTTCAATAAAAAAGCTGTTTTGTGAGTTATGAAATGATCGAACACAGTCGGCCAAGGCTGTGCAGCTTACATATGAAGCCTACTGGAAGAGAATTCATAAACGAAGCAGCAGCTGCAATACAACTTGGAAATGGTACAAAAATAATCGGGACAATCACCAGTATTGGAAGAGACTGCCGAGAAAGTTCGGGAGGTATTGTTCGACTGCATTTGCTTGATGACTGTCTTCAAACATGGTACTTAACGTCTGCCGATTGTTGTTTTTTTTCAGAGTTATTTCGGCCCAATTCCAATTTTAAGTGAAAAAGTTTTTTTATCAATTAAGTCCCCGAATCGCCAAAATTTTGGCGCAGGGTTTGCAACGCTATGACTCGCCAGTCGATTGCGCTAGAAAGCTGTTCAAACCATCTATGGACGCCATTCCAATAACCTAGTAGTTTAGCTCAAGTTTTTTTCGAAACTACGCTATCATCCGAGTCTTTAGAGCCCTTGATTGGCTTTCTAACATATCTGGATCCAACATTATGCCACAAAAACCAAAAAGTGGTCAAAATTGCTACCCCTAATAGAGGAAACCAATGGGTTGAATAACATCCAGTTTGTATATGGCCATATCTCGCCATCAGAATAGGCTAGAGACCTGTTCAAGCCCTCTAAAGGCTCGTGAAGACTAGTAGTTTAGACTGGAAAAAAAATTTCAGCTTGAGATCTCGGGTTTTTGGTTGATGTTTACATATTGATAGGATGTTTATGCATATTTTTTTACATTTGGATGATGACGTCATATCCTGGGAGTCGAACAATCCACCAGATTTTGTGACTCAAAGTTTTTTTGGATTCTAGGCTAGAATACAAGTCTTTGGAGGGTTTGATGGACTTTCTAGCATTTCTGGTTCAAAAGTTATGGCAAAATCAGCAGAAATTAATTAGGGAAATCTCCACTAATTCCCTAGGGAATTCTTAGAGGATTAAGGGTCTTTCGGCCATAACTTGGGGACCAGAAAGGCTAGGAAGTCGAGCTGGGCCTCTACAGCTTCATATTCCAGCCTAGAATACAAGCAAATTTGAGCCACATTTCTGGCCCTTTTCCGGGTGATGACGTCATAAAAGAACAACCAAAAAATAGCCTAACCTACCCTTTTTCTAACGCCACCTACCCAAAAACCCGCACCCAAATCTCAAAAGTTTTTTTTTCAATGCAAACTAGAAGACTTTACGAGTCTTTCGAAGGCTCGAATAGCTCTCTAGCATGTTCTTGCGGCGAGTTATCGCAAGCTACACTGGCCGCCAGTGGGAGACTCATGCAGTTTTCGATTTTTGTGCACAACGGGGTATTTGGCCCATAACTTTGGTTCTAGACATGCTAGAAAGTCAATCAAGAGCTCTGTAGACGCGGAAGATTGTCTAGTTTCCAAAACAAGTTTGAGCCATAAAAATGGCCCATTAGATCGGCGCCCAGGGAGGGTCAAAGTTGGTCAAAAATTTTTGAAAATGCTTTCTTTGTGACGTTACCAAGAGAAAATCCCCCACCCGAATCAAATACTTTTTTTAAAATCGAAACTAAAAAACTTACTGAATCCGTGGATGGTTTGAACAGCTCTGTAGCTATAGTAGCTGGCGAGTTAGAGCGTTTAAAGCGTTTTAAACCAGCGCCAAAATTTTAGTGATCAAGGGACTTAAAGGGTTAAAACTGCATTGCAGAGACAAGATTGTTTGCTTTTAGTGTAAACCAGGCCCGTCGCCAGGATTTCGCAACAAGGGGGCACAAAAAGCACATAGGGGGCCGCATTTTTAAATGCAATATTGGATGTATGCAGCAACCGGGGGACAAACATGAAATGATGGGGCACAGGTTTTAAATCGGGGGGGCAGGCACCACTGCCCCCCCGCCGAAAACGGCCCTGGTGTAAAACTCACGTTTCCATAAGATTCAATAAAAAAGCAAACAGCGTAGTTAACAGCCCTTCAAATAATTTTCCCGATGTAACGTGATTGGTTTGTTTTGCAGTATTTATGCGAAAAAACAATAACGTGTTTATATATGTTTAGAACCCTTTGCGTGCATGACGCTCACCGATATGCGACCTCATTTAAGATACAAGTCTATTAAAAATTATTGTTTGCGCAAATACAAGAAACAAATAACGAACAGTTGTCACTTCCGCGAAAATGCGACCATCCGACTGGGTTGGCTGAAAATATTTTTGGATCAAACCAAAACAAATTTATCTGTTTAGCTGTACACATTTAAGGTTAG
>JGI24021J15306_10009289_pt1 | contig 12157 bp, 9 predicted proteins | sample Ectturendosymbi1_FD_15306 | JGI IMG/M metagenome (IMG submission 15306)
CAAGAAGAAATCAGATATATTCAACGTATTGAAAAGTTGATTACCAACATTGTCGAACAGTTTGACGACTTTCTTTTCGAAAACAGTTGCTGCTCTTTCCTCAAAACCCTTTTCAGTGACAGACATGACCGAATTCTCAACTGAAGCAAAAAGACACATGCACATGTGTGTACCGAAAGTGAAGTGGAAATTTTTATAGGTACCGGAGGTCTGCTGGGCATCTTCGCTTATATTTGTAGGCAACGACCCATCATTCACTGCATTCATTGATGAATGTGGCGGAACGGAGCTCCGGCAGCTTGACACCACTGGTGTTGACGCAGCCAAAATTCAACTGGAATTAATTGAGTTCCAATAGAATGTAGCAGTGAAAGAAATATTGTTTGCAAGCACGCCTGAGAACTTCTTGTCAAAGGAAGGTATCTCCAAAATTTTTCCACTCCTCGCAAACAGTCAGTGGAAATTTTTGCGGTGTTTGTGTCTACCTGCTGCTGCTGGGGGAGTGAATTATCCCCTCCTGCCAGCTACAGTAAATGTAACACTCGGGCCCCCACTTGGCTTATACTTCAGTTTTAGTATTATTTTGGTTTTCAGCAGATTTGTTGCGTTCTTCGGAGTATTTGTTGGTTATTTAGGGTTTTATAGCCATCCACATCCGGATTCATCGTCATTTCTCAGGTTTTTTTTAGTGTTGCCAGCAACCCTCCTACAGTGGGAACTGGACCTTTTTCAGCTACGTTTTCGCTCCTGGCCTAAACATCTAGTTACGCTACTGACTGCTGACAGTCCGCACTATCAAAAAAGAAGCTCATAAAGAACAAGTTTCGCATCTGTATCACGAATAAAACCTTGACCATGACATTCTATTCACTGTCGCTACCTTGGAACAAAATTTAGGTCACTCCCAAGAAGCACAAAATGCCATTGCTCCCACCAGCAGAACAATAAATAACGCTGACAGCGTTTGTTAATATCTGTATCCATTTACCGTATTTTGTATATCTATATACAGTATAATCGTATTAAATTCTCATATTACGTTTTTTGTTAGAAAAATCCAAGACATGTCACATCTGCATGATTTTATGGGAGTGACCGGACCTAGAAAAATTTTGACATTTGTAACTGGACCCTTTCGTAAAATAATTGAGTAGCCCTGCTATAGGGTATGTGTGAGTGTTTATTTGCAGTCGAAGCGCACTTATGTTGATGATTATCTTTGCCATCCAGGCGTGAGGCGATTGATGCGGTTTGTCCTTTCGAAATATTTCGCATTTTATATTTCAGTTGTAAAACCGACGTGTTCTCTGTATCGAGCATTGTGACAGGATCAGCACAGATTTTAAGGGGCCTATGAAGTCGACGCGAAATCCTTTCTTGCTGCTAATACTTGGTGAGTACCGCAAATTTCCGTTTGTTTTTCCATGTCGCGATGCATCCGCTACAACCGTCATCGCTTGTCTCTCCGGTTTGTTTTCTATATGCGCGTATTACCTGCTTTTGTTCATAGTAACTGAGGCTTAGCTTCCATGTCGCGAGATCAAAAGAATTTTCTATATTCACGAGGCGCTGTGGCCAGCTGAGCAACACCGTATCATCCGAGTGGAATTTCCCAGTGCGAGTGGTATCCGTATAACCAAACAACATTGAAAACTATCCGGTATTGCTTGAAAGGCAAACTTGTACCCGAAGAACAGTGGGAAGGTGTGCTCGTGGATGTGGTGCATTCTATCCGTTCTTTGTACATCAGCCAATGCAACGCTACAAATGATCTTTTTTCATTTTCTCGGAGATTCGCGTCTAGCAGATTACTTCCTGCGTGGCTTGCAACGCCGCCAGTGAAGACGTCTCTCTGTTTTTGAGAGGACATGTTAAAACAGCGACAAGTGACTCGCTACGTCATGAGGTCGAGCTTATTGAAGCAAAGGTGACGTATGCGCATGTCAAACAACCTGACAAGCTAGAAAAGACTGTCTCGCTAAAAGGTTTGGTTCGTTTAACTAAAACACTCGTCACCATATCCAACTTGTCACGTTTTGTATCACCGACATCCGACGATAAGCACTGTGATAAGCTACGGTGTCTCTTCTGCTACCAACAGAAAATGTGTCCTCGTCGCCAACATGCTCATCCGACAACAGTCATAAGCTGGGAGAAGAACCGCTGACCCGTCGATCCACAGCAGTGCGATACCACAAACGCGCTCAACTCCAATGAACTCTGAATTTGGATACAGCGTAACGTAACGTTTTCAGTGACAAGGAAAAATTGCTGTATTGTTAGCATGTGTGGTCCGCTTTAATTGCATTTTTTATCATGTGTCGTCGCCTTTAAAAACGTTTACATTTTAGTAGCTCTCCCACTTCTCTATTAATTTCTGGTCAAGCAGAAAACCCACTCGATCGACCAGTCGCTTGCAGCTTTACTGCTATCCACTTCACTGTGTGAGGCATCTCCCAGTAGTGTTGTTAGTTATGATCGTGCCTTTGCTTTTCTCCTATGTTTCGAACATTGTAATTGGTCTCATACATGCATTTATAACAAATACGCAATTTATTTGGGCCTATTTGCAGGATTTTAAATCAACATTTGGGACCGAATTTTGGAAGCGAGGAATTTAACTAAATGTTTTTGCTACTTGTGAGCTATTCCAATATCGCGTGAACTTGGTTCTTGGTAGGTTCTAAAAGATTCAATACCACTCCGTCCATCGGTGACAATGATTTTGAGGAAAGATCATAAGATAAAAAGTCAAAAGATCCTTCAGCTAAGACATTTACGACATCAATATCGGTTTACAGAACCACAAACATTTAGCAACGGTTGAGGTTTGTTTGCTGTTCAACAGCAGACAGAGGTGATTTCAAATTAAACAAAACGCTAGACAGAAAACAATTTTTATAACAGTTAACAAGATCTCCATTCTCGGCACCGACCTTCCAAATTCACGACTCCGCTCTGTCTTTCAATCAAAACGGTCAAGTGGCGTTCGATCACTGTCATCCATGCGGTTGGAGCGCATTCCAACAGTCTGCGGAGTACCGCGGATCAAACAAACTACGTGTGTTCTGCGCAGGGGAACCACCCTCGTGATCCAGCTCCACGATTTGAAATCGTGTCTTTGTTTTGTCACAGTGGCTTTTGCAATGCGTGGTGCCACGATAGAATTTTATCGTCGCGCAACCTATATTGATCAATTTTTTGCAATGATCTCAAATTTTTGCAGCATGCAGGCCCGNAGCCAGGCTTTAAGATTTGGGGGTATAAATACATTTAATGGGGGCAAGAATTTTGTTTTTATTAAATGTTTGAAGCAAACGTTTCTGGGCACAACACAATTTGGGGGCACAAAAACATGTAGAGGGAACTGCACCCGAATGCCCGCGTGGCTACGGGCCTGACAGTGTGTGTAGAAACAACTCAAAAATTTGTTTTACATTTCGTATTTTGAGATAGAGAAAATTTCACTTCAATAAAAAAGCGCTCTGTTTGTAACGAGTTTGCTCGGGGTAGTAGAACAAGTCTACCTGGATTTGTCAGAGCATTCCCTAAAAAAGCATCAGTTCAAGTGGAGTTTTGGAAATGGTACATCAAGTTCAAAGAGGAAGGAGGACCAGAGGATCTCGACACCACTATCGGAAGTGATAGTGAGAAATTCCAGGAGGTATTTCTTTGAGACCCCAGAAAGTCAAAAATTCCAGCTTGGCCTGTCGTTAGGGAACGCTTGTGAATGACACGCTGCAAGCTGCAGCTCAATTTGGGCTTAAAAGTTGATATCAAGCGAAAGCCATTTTTGCTTTGATATGCAAGATAAATTTGAAAAAGTCTGAAAAGAAATAAAGACATTTTCCCTGATCTTGCTTTAGTGTTTCTCGTCATTTCACCTGCAAGCTTTTGCTTACAAATTTCCTGGACTGAAGAAACGTCACTGACGCCAAATCGATTTCCCTGCAAAAAATGTGCAATCAGATTCTGCTGTGTAACCCTTGTGAAAATATATTCGATTTTCGGATCAAGTGAATTTTGCAATAATTACAGTAAGTAAAATATGTGAATTTGAGTATCTATACAGTGGCCTTCTTTGACGTAGCATTTCCGATTTTGTGTCAGTAGTGTTACTATGAAACTGGCGGCTTTCAGAAAAGGATTTTTTTTTCTAAGATTTCTTTAGACCAGGGGTCACCAACGTGGTGCCCGCGGGCACCAGGTCGACCACAAGGAACACATAGGTCGCCCGCGGGCCTGTTCTAAAAATAATATTAGCATGATCAATGTCTTCACATTAAAGAATATCAATACTAAAATAACTGAGGGTAAATTGAGCAAAATTTTTACTTCAGAAGTGTGTACCAACCAAGTAGCCCTTCGCATTAATTGGTACACAAGACGTAGCTCGCAGTTTCAAAAAGATTGGTGGCCCCTGCTTTAGACCATTGAAAAAGTGTCCGCTGTCTAACTGGTTTGTCAGGAAGTCATCAATACAACTTACAATTGGTGCAGCGGCTGTGCCTCCGCTGAAAGATACTTTATCAATGCTATTTTTTGAAGTCTCGACACAAGTAACCCATGGGGATTCTCCACAAAATCTCACGCTTCTTATTGCCAAAAAAATGAGTCATTTGCATCCAGGCAAGTGGATGGTTTCTGAATGTTTGCGCAGACAACGACCATGGCGGCAGAACCAACTCTTTGTAATAGATGAACGGTTTGTCATTTGTGGTAAGCGCAGCACGACCGCACGTGCATCCGCCCGGGATTGGGAAAATCCGGATTTTATGTAAATTTTTGTGGTTGTGTTTTTTGCATGTCTCCTACCAGCCCTAACAGGTGGCTGGCCCGACTTTTGTCAGTTTGTTGTGAATAAATCAGAAATAACGCTTTCTGTCACTTTATGTCAGTAACAGCAGCAAACAGCCTGTGGTGACTGATTAATTCAGTGAGTTCAAACGAAAAATTTCGAAAAGAAACATAAAATACTTGAAAGGAAACAGAGACTGGAATACTGCGCAGAAAATAAAAAATGTGCACCAGATTTTTCATGAATTTACCACTTATGTTCAATGTAACCAGTCACTTTAAAGCATTCGACTTTCACGCACGGGAAAAGGGTTAGCTGTAGCACACAGCGCTTCTCCACGATTGATGAAAAAGCCCTAAGCAACTTCGTTATTGTTTCAAACACTTTCACGCTAACTAGACCCGCTGTTCCCTTAGCATGACTTTTTGCCACGTACAAAAAAGCAACTGAAATATCCACCTCAAGAGTTCAATGCTTTTTACAAGACGACAAAGATTTTTAACTTCCACTAGCATCTAAGAATTAAATCCTCAATGATGTCAATTTGCACTGAGTCTGAGATTCAGACACTCTGGCTGTAGCTTCAATCGATCCCTAAATATTTTTGACTTTTTATTGTTTTCCTCGCAGAGTTAAGGCAAAGAAACTGCAGGATTTTTTCGCCCTGGCATCATCTTAAATCATAGGTATTTTTGTGGTTAAGTCTGTATAATCGATCAATCTTCTTCAGTGTTTTACCTTCTAAAAATCTTGAATTTCCACGCTCGTGGTTAAAATTTCTGACATCGAGTTTTTGAAAATCTTAATAAACATACGATTCTAAGAGTAGTTCTTTATTAGACGAAACGCAGAACGACGAGAAGAGCTGCCGGGAGAGACAACAGCAAAACAACATATATCCTACTGTGAAAGGACTGCGCAACGTGCTGAGCGAAATTATTGCTCCGGTCGCTGACGAACAAAAGGGAACGCCTGGAGATGCTGAGAGGACGTCGATGCGTTGCTCGTTGAGAATTGAAGAACCACTTCTATTCTACTATTCTTCCGGTGAGCGTGTGAGCTTGTTTCACTATCTTTAAACAAAAAAAAACAGCAAACTCATAAACAACCTGAGAACGTACAGTGTTTCCTTAACCAATAAAAGATGTTGAAATCGGAAGTACTCGGAGAAATTCTTCTCTACGTACGTGAGCGAACCACACCGATTGCTTTTATGTCCATTTACATTTGCAAGTTCTGGTTTTCCCCACTGGTGAAAGGAATCACGGACACAAATCAATCCACATGGTGCCGCTTAAAACGGAATCTACACACTCGTCATTAAGTTGTCATTGAAGCTGATATCTATGCAGAAAATATCGCATTCGAATCGATCCAAGACGGCGTTTCACTTATTTTTTGAACTTTACCAAGCGAACTGCATCTGTTCTCAATTAAAACCAACAGTTTAAAGTGCTGTTTTGATGAACATGCATTTGTTTAGTGAGAAAATTCCGATTGTTGTAGTAGCATGGCGACAGGTAAAATTTGCTGAAAGCGGTTGACACGTACCATTGCAGAAACTAACTGTAGAATGCCTGCTGTTGTGTGTTCAACAGCTTTCAGATCAATGCCAACGGCGCAGCGAACAAGTCTTTAGATCAAGAGTGCGAACATAGTCCTTGCTATTAACATTACAAAAGCCATACACGTATAAACGTTGCCTGTGTCAATCTCACATCAATCTCACGTAATTTATGGGGCACCTGACTAGATAACCTCTGTGTTTTTCGGTGCCCCGGCGTTTTCTTCTGTTTTAGCGAGTACATTTATCGCAATTAATTCAGTACCGCCAAATAAAGCTATCTATCTATCTATCTATCTATCTATCTATCTATCTGTGTACAACCTTTCCACAGAAGTAATGCGTAGCCTTCTTAAATGATGACCACAATCGCCTTCTTGACTACATTACTACTCTCGTATGATAAAGGTCGCATTCTGAAAACGAAAGCATGAACCAACATTTACGTAAAAAAATAAATAACGCCAAAACTGTCGTTGTCAATAAATACATCTCGGTTTAAACTTATTTGCGATTTCTGTTGTATGACTATTGCATGCAGTGATATTTGTTGAAAGATCTTTTGCTGTTGAAACGTTTTTTGTTGTTGTTGAAAAAGGTATACGCAGTGTCATCCCTGTATGACATCAGTCAAGATTAAAAAAAGAACAAAGAAAAACCAATACATTTTTATGAAAGCAATGCACAAACCTTCTACATTCAAGCTCTTTGTGCCAGGGTGACTGCCACCTATATGTATTCTTCTTCTGTTGCCTGCAAAAAGTGATTTGCATTAATACTGTCTGGCATTGGTTAGTTTAAATTACCTGTCTGCTGAAAGCAGAGTCAAATATCATAGTGGATTTTTTCTGAAATCTGATGTTGACATGTAGAGTTTTTCACGATTCACAACTTTTGCGTGATTACCTCCCCACAATAGAGATTATCACCGTATGCTTGGCATGGTACCAACCACTTGTTAATGGCATGCAACACAATACGCTTTAACATGTGGAAAAGCGCTGTTAAATTTATTGGGTATTGCACTGAATCAACGGATAGGAAATATTTTCTGTTAAAATCCGCCCATCGATAATTCGGTTTTTTATTTTGGTGACGGCAGTTGGCGATAATTCGTTTCAGCGGATTGATTTTTGTGAGAAGTCACAAATAAACTGCGCATTCATTAAAATACGAGGATAGTGACCGGTTTCCGATGTTCGATTCGTGACGTAGCTTACCGGTTGGTTTCACTAACTCAAATTTTTACCACTTCTTCGCTAATTCAAATTTTTACCACTTCTTCCTCTGGCGCCGCATCTTCGGGCTCGGCTCCATCTGCTTCCGCGTCATCTACTTCACCTGCGTCCAAGGCATCGGCGGAGTCCTCGTCTGGACATGAGCATGGACGTGGGCAACAGCATCCTACAGTAAGTGTTTGTAAAATTTTACATTGGAATTTTTTGTAGCATTTGCAGAGAAATCCATTGAATAATATCAAACAACAGTGTATATAGTACACAGAAACGAAGTAAAANACAAAAAACTAGACCTTGTCTAGATGTCGCGTCCCATCAGATCAAACATTTGACAATAGATTGTATGTTACATTACATTTCCCAATAACNTAGAAACATCTACTGCAAAAGAAAGTAGTGAGAGGCAAGACTACAAAAGGAAGTGATATGTGCATAAAACGAGGCTATCCTGTAGTAACAACGAAATTTAAAACAGCTACAGATCGGTAACAAAAACTGTTTTCTTCTTCAGTATTGAAAATAACTAGTTGCTTGAGCTGAAAGCTGACAGTACTTGGTAAGATTGATGCATATTAAGGCTATATAAATGAAATATTTTACAAAGTTGGCGAAATACCATTTGCACAGAAAACAAAACACACAAACTTCGAGGCATGCATTACCCAATAGCTGCCCTACGATGGAGCAAGGCATCAGATACCTTTATCATTCGGTTTTGCTTTAGACAAGAGTAAAAGTAAGTTCTTGTCATAACATTGTTTAACTTATTGATCAACTGAAGCTTCACTGATATTTAGTAGTAGTAAGTGTGGTTTTGGGTCAAGTTTTATGAAAAAATTACAAGTTTCTTTGTAGTGCAGTAATATTTTTGCTGTAAAAGCTACTCCTAGCAATTTTTCTTTGCCCAAGAAGTTGGTGTCTGATGAGAATGTATGCGAAAACTTAGAGCTTCCCAAAGAGAAGCCTGATTCTAACAAATATTTTGAACCTTACTGACAAGCGTCGAACGCTCTTCCGTGGCAGTTTTCCTTCAACAAGCCAAGTAATTTTTTTCGCAGGTCTGCGGTGGTGAGATCCTTTGTGGGTACATTCATTTAAAAACTAAAAGTTACATTATTTGTCAAAGAGGTGTGTGTCTACCTTTGACCTTTGGTAAAGCTTTTTTTGTTGAAAATACATCTTTTAAACATCCCTATACAAGCTTCTAGAATAGAGCTGAAATGCCAAGCTTTGTTCATCCAATTCATTTATACAATTTTGAAAAACCTGTGTTTATCTAAGTCCTGTTGAAGTGAAGGAGGTTTAGATTAGAAAAAATATGTTAGCTCCAAACATCATGACATTTTTGGAAACGGAAGTTTGGTAAAGGCAGCAGTGGGAGTAGAAAAACGTCCCGATGGAAATTGCCAAATTTTCCTCTGATCTAAACCTTTCCAGTGATAGCCTGAAAAATATCAGGAACTGCATGAAATTCAAGGTTTTTACTGCAGTTACCCGTTGGGGGGTCAAGTTGACTTCTAATTTTGTTAGATAAAGCAAATTTCCTTAGTAATTGTGCAATTCTTCACAGCTTGCATGCACAGATGAAAGCACGATGTTTTGAACGCACAACGTATAAAAGCTTTTGTACTCACTGAAACGGCAACGTCTGATGCATGGCTGGCAGCAAGGTCGACAACAGCGACGACGAATCACCTTGCAGCAACATGGTTGTGGGCAGGGTTTGCAGCAGATACGACACTTTGGTCGACAGGGACGACAGCATCTTCGGATACATTTTCTGACACAGCACGGTCTTGGACAACACTTGCGACAGACGATTTTGCAAGGTGGTGGACAAGGTGGTGGACAAGGTGGTGGACAAGGTGGTGGACAAGGTGGTGGACAAGGTGGTGGGCAAGGTTTGCAAGGTTTGCAAGGTTTACAAGGTTTTAAACCCCACTTGAAATCAAAGCAGTCCTTGAGGGATTCTTTGATGGAGTCCTTGAGGGAGTCCGCGATGGATGATGGATCGGTTGGACTGGTGTTTGAATCGTCTGTGGTATCCGCATCACTTGGCTTTGAATCATCTGTAAGATAAGACCATCATTTAAGTCAATTCTGACACCGTTGCTAGCTTATACACATAATGTAGGAGACAATGATCAGCAAATATTGAAACAGTGTTATCTGTTTCTTTAACTAATTCCCAAAGAAACATCAAATTATTTGTTGGTGTTGAACTTTTGAAGAATCTGCCTGCCATCCTCAACTTTCATAATTTTACGATGATTCTGCTGCGCGTATCTANATTTCGGTGACAATTCACCACAAGGCCAAAGCAGCTGAATCTGATAGTGAAGTATTTTACTAGGTCGATTTCGCGTTAATTACGCATCTTCGGTCCTGTAAATTGCACGCAAAAGCATGCGGGTAACATGATGAAAAGCCAAAACAAGAAATGGAGAAATCACCTGAACTGTAATTTCAAACATGAGGTAATACCACTAGACTTAAAGAAACATGTGCTATGATCATATGTTGTTATCACCAAAGCTACAGAGCTAAAGCACCAATTCTTGAGCGGCTGATTTTCTGGCAACTTACTTGTCGTACGTTTTTGTTTTTTTGGACTCGCACAATTTTCGTTTTCTGTAAACATCCCAAACTTTGAGCCCAGAAAAACCAAAACTTTTTTTATTTGAATATCAAAAACTTTATTTTTGCAACTTGCGGTTGTGATTTGCAAAATATATTAATTTGCGAAGTGAAAGTTAAACGTTTTTGTTGTCTATTGTTGAAAAGGGTTAACACGTTGGCTTAAACCTTCATTCACGTGATAAGGTCTTATTCGTGTTGAGATTCATTTGAGTCGGCAAAGAAACTTTAACGAGTCCTCAGACCCTGCCCATCACGTCAGTAAATAAATACATAAAGAAATACCAACTGAGTGTTTGAAGTGAATGCAGCAGCGGAAGGTCTCACTTATTGAGACGTGGTGTGAAAATTCGGCCTTTGTCCAGGACGGTAGCCATAAACCTTGAAAGGCTCATATGTCTCTTCCCATAACCCCAGGCTTTAGAACACATTCAGTTTTTTTGTTAATTTCTAAAATGAGGAGCGTTTTGGAATATGGTGACCTTAGGTGTGACCTGCACATTGCGAGAGACGTTTTATGACTCATGATGAGACAATCAGGCACACCTTCGACAAGTTATCATTTTCTGTGGAAAAATCACATCATAGTATTCTCTTAAAATCACGGCATAACGCGAAGTCAGTAGCTAAAAGTCTGCGCAGTAGTGTAAGGTCTGTATAAAAACTGCATGCCTTGAAAATGGTAAACTTGAAAAACAGGCACTTGAGCAAAACCTTGATCTCGTTTGATAAAGAAATAATAAAATTTATTCAGATGGTTGTTATTCTTGTTTAAAAATCCCATCCGGAAAAATCCTCGTAAAAATGTTTTCCGAACTGATATAAAACATATAACAGAGTTTGGACGCGAACGTTTTCGCAGAAGTATCTGGAAGTGTTCCGGAGTTTTGATACTCAACTAACAGGACACGCGCAAAAGCTACAGAAAAAGCGACTTCCCTATAGATATGACGCACCTCCCAAGAGGCTTGTGGAGTGCGTTGTGTGAGTGGCCACATCTGCTGTAAAGCAACAACTTGTATTAATTTTCGAACTGCGATGCACGCGAAGTAAACATACCTGGCTTTGAGATCGATGCAGCAGAAGCTGCGCTGATCAGTAGGAGTACAACGAAAAGTCTCATCTTGTTGCTTTCTGGCTTCTGGTTCGGTGAATGGATGAACGTGCTGTTCGACCTGAGGTTCTTATAGATCGACTCCGCCGTAAATCTTCACTTCAGAGTTTACCAAGCATTTGTCTTTTAGACATACGAGTAAAAGTCAAGAGGCCTTTGGCCGCGTGATACAATTTCAGTGTTTGCTGATTGCAGTCAAGTACACGGGTGACCTCCTCTATCAACTGGATGCAGCTGCTCTCCAATGTCAGGTGCGCATGGGTCTTTATCAATCTTTGCAATCCGAGTTTTGTGTTCTGTGGGGTTCCTGACGACATACTACCAGTCTATTTGCTTTTTGGTTGTTGTATTTTGCCTGACCTACCTTGCACCAAAGGCAGGTTGTGTTCACAAGCAATAACTGTCAACTGACAGTTGTCCGTATGCCCTGTGCCCTGATGAAAATCTTCCGTTGCGCCAAAAGAAACGTGTTCGTGATTCCTAAATTTTGTGCTGGCTTGTAACACCGTTCATACAAAACTTTGAAGAAGGTGTTGCTTTAAATATCTGTATCTGATTTTGTGGTAGGTACCATAATTGTTACTGATACAAAGTATCGAAACCATGCAAAGCAGCTTCAAAGTCTACAAATTTTTATGAAAATAGTTCCAAGCCGATTAAATTGCCTCACGTACACCACGTCAGCACGAAATAGCTTTGAACAGGCTTGAAGATTTGAAAAATCGTTGAAAAATGTTGGCCCGTTATTTTGAATCGGAACCAGGGGCGGAGCTAGGGGGGTGTCAGGGGGGCCACTGCCCCCCAAA
>JGI24021J15306_10009290_pt1 | contig 12156 bp, 2 predicted proteins | sample Ectturendosymbi1_FD_15306 | JGI IMG/M metagenome (IMG submission 15306)
TGAAAATATTCCCCCCTTTCCCCCCCTCGTTACGCCTCTGGTCCTGTTTGAATCAAACTATCCATAGTGTAAAACAACAAAGCAAATTTTCTGTCATTCTACGGGCTGTGCACCTGGTAAAAAACAGCTTAAAGCTGAATGCCTTTAAAAAATAAGCGAAGGCCACAGGCAAGCTTTACAGCAACTCATGCATCTCAGAAAAGGGTATAACTGCCCTCTTTCATGGCAAAACACGCGGAATTACCTGCTTTGATATCAGCCACAGCTGATATACGCAGCGCTTTCAAGCAACGATTCGATGAAAGAACTTAGGTAGGCCTACTGTTAGAGATGCAGTGTAGACCGCTTGTTTGAGTAACAAACAAACTGTGACTAAAATTCAAATCCAAATTTGTCACACTCCGCTACACTGACCTGCGCTGTCCGGAGGCGAGCCACGCAAGGCCACAGAGTATACCTATCCACCTGAACCGCTGCAATCAGTCTGCAGCGCAAACAATGTAGCCTACTTTCGTGAAAGCAGACTATAGGAAGAACATTACAGGAAGAAGAGTGCAGTTCGTACTGCTTTAGAAAATTTGATTCAAGAAGAAAGTTGCGCTGATCGCAAAGACGAATACTTTGCGATCGTGGCGACCCTTGAAAGCTCATGAGAGCCTAAGCGAAAGCCGCTGCAACCCTACTTAGAGTCGCCGACCCTGCTTTGGGAATCTACGATCTATTCTAGAGTTTCAACAAGCAAGCTATGTATACTGGCAATCTAGTTGGAAACAATCAAACGTAGGGGGACACGGGGGCCATTGTAGCAAAATGTCGTCGCTTTATGAATATTTCTTTAAATTTATGAGCCAAGTGAGGTATCCGTGTTTTTGATCACCCCAATAAAAATGTCTGGCTGCACCACTGCTCTAAGTCTTTCTGAAAGCGCATTTGAAACGGTTACCACAGGTAGCCCTCACTAGCACAAGCGATTGTTTCTATGAAGAACAGGGAAAGTATATAATTATCTGCATCAACTGATACAAAATGTTTATCACCAACATATCCAACAGCTCACCGTCTATCTGAACCGTAGAGTTCTACGGTCTATCACAATGGTTTTTTGTGCCCTTAGGCAAGCGAATTTATCAACACGTTTTTCGCATTTTAGGACGGCCGTAACATCACATTCTAACCCAAGACCGCCAGACACTTCAGAACATTGATTTAAAGCAGCATTGTCATTCTTGTAGTACGTAACAAACAATATTATCGTCCTGTTACTATACTGTCAACAGTCTTGACGTTGGTATTTTCGCTCGTTTCCACGCAGTTTCCCAAATTTTAAGTAATGATTCGTTATAGGAAGGAGTTTCGCGGGGCCCTAGTCCAAGGCCTATTTGGCCTATATGCGCAAATCCGTCACTGCATGTGAGGAAACAAAACGGCTTTGCGCTAAGTGCTAAGATAACATGAGTGGTCCACGCCACGGGCGATCCCACGGGAAGCACAGAACAATTGTGGGAGGAGTGAAANAAATNAGCTTTGAAGTTGGTGGGATTTTGCCNCATTGAGCTTTTCTCGCGATGCACGCGCAAACNTGGGAAAAAATGACTAACTGAGAAAGAAGAACAATAGCAATTGCTGACGCGAAAGATTGCTAAATAACTGATGGAATGTATTCATCCTATATGTGATAATTGACATCTGAAAAATACTGACTTTAAGGGATTCTTTATGNCCATAATTAAATAATGCTGAAAAAAGCCGATTGATTCGACTTCGTCGCTTTTGTGGACACTATAGTTACTTCGAAACAGAAAGCGCTGGTATTTCGCATCAGTTAGGAAAGCATGTGACCAGAATTTATTGAGTTCATGCTCACGGTTCAGGGTGTCTCATCTGTAGTAAGGTAAGTTCATTTTGGGGAAATCAAACATCGGATTAACTGAAACAAGCGATGATTATAAAGTTGTGCAAGCTTTGATTAGGTCCACCGCTTATTATCCAGTTCAGGGGTTCTCAACCACGGCTTTCAGGGCTGCATGCGGCCCTCAACCATCCTACGTGCGACCCTCATCAACCCAGCGAAAATAACAATTACTTTTTGGTAGAACAACTGCCCAAATGGCGAAAATACACGTTTTCATGCAACGTCCTGTACTTGTTTTAACAAGGGCAACGTATCAAAGGCAACGTATCATGGACACGTAACAATGGCAACTGTTTATTCTTCGCAACAAACCTGCTGTCGTATGAGAGGTTATTTCAAGTCATTGAACTTCGCCATTCTCATTTTATTTTCAACAACCNCAGAGGGAGTCCACGTTGAGCAAAGCGCAGTCCTTTTTACCANAACCTGTCGTGACAAAAGTTCGCATTCTATATTACAGTATTAAATCGCAAAAAGCTACTTATACCTCGGCAGTGTCAAAGAAAACGCGTACTCTTATGCAAGAAGACCGATTTTATCAAAATGATTGGGAAGAAAAAATATTTCAGGTCGAAAAAGATGGCAAAGTGTGTTGTCTTCTGTGGCTACGGTGATGTGCACTGTAAAATCGTTCAATGTTGAGAGGCACTACAAAATTCATTCTGAAGAGTATGATTGTTACAAAGGGAAATCAAGGAAAAAGAAGTTGGAATCTTTAAAGTCAGCACTTGTAAAGCAAACGAATATGTTCAAGCTAGGTAATGGATCTGAAGAAGTAACTATGGCATCCATCATACAATATTAGTCATCTTCTGGCTTGCCACACGAAACCGTATTCGGATGGCGAAAATGCTATTGTTATGTTTACTGAAGAATGTTGTAGTTCTAGCAGTCAACTTAAAGCTATTTTGCCGTCCATGGTTTTGTCACAGCTGTGTTGTGAAGTATACTTCCTCTCTCGTACAGTAGTGAAGCCGTAATGAGACTAAACTAGAAAATATTGCTGAAATCGAACCCCCTTTACCTTGGTTGGATCCGCACCTGGAACACGCCCATCAAGTTCGTCGACTTCACTCATATCTTTCAAACAAACCCGAGTAACGACCTATTTTAGGCCCTCGTGATTATTATGGTCAGTCTTAATAGTTGCAAAAGAGAATCATTCATGGCTTCACCATGGCTAAAAGCTAATTTCCACCCCAATGTTTCTAAATCTTGATTCAATCCTCCCTGGCATTCACACATTAACTACTCGAGTTGTGTTCGCTATTCCCGAGTCAAGCAATTGTTATTCAAATCTACTTTCGTAAGATATGATATGTCGTGTAGTAATTCTGTTAAGAAATTTTCTCCGTATTGTTATGACTTTACACTAGTAATTTTGACCTGACCTTTTGTTGTTAATCTGTATACCCGCAATGGTGCTGATGATGTGATTTAACTTGTTCAATAAAAAGTGTTGAGATGTTTCAACATACTGTAATTGTGATGTTAACTCACGCCTACAGTTAGGATTTATGGAGGGCCTGACCTGACCACAGTAGTGGCCAACAGTTTAGTGAACACCAAAGATCGTTTATTCCAACAGTTCGGGTGTGCTCGTGTCACCTCACAAACCAATGTCTCGTCAACATCAGACGGTCAAAAGCAGAAAAACAGCCACACTTTACACCAGCGCTACGCTTCGCAATCAGTGTACTGCGAAGTTCTTTCAGGTGACCCGTTCAAAATGATACATTTTTATGGCATTTAACTGAAACCTTTCTTAAATGTAGACAATTTTCTATTTATTAGATCAGGAAATGGGAAACAGAAATCCGCTCATTGTTGTGTTAGTAATCTGCTTTGTTTCACATTGACAATGATGGTGCTCTCGAGCAAACTGTTAGTCTACAATTTTGTGGCTGATAATTGTGAATATGACTAGCATGTTACCGGTAAATCTGACACTGTGAACAGGGGCGTAACGAGGTTAGATGGCGCCCGGGGCAAGAAGGAAGCTTGGCGCCCCAATGTTCAAACCTAAGGTCTTTCAGAAGCTAATGTGCTGTATTAAAGAACGTACTTGCGACATTGTTCGGACTTTTCGGCGCCTCCATAGTGAGTCGGCGTCCGGGGGATTATTCCCCCCTTGCCTCCCTGGTTACGCCCCTGACTGTGAATGCTACTTTGCATGTGAGCCTGTCTCCTATCAAGCCTCGAACTGATCTTATCATATCTAATAAGTAAATTCATGTTTTTCGTGAACAGCAAATTGTATGTGTTGTTTATATTTGGTTTCTTTCTCGTACCTCAATTTTTTCGTTGATGTTTGCCGCAACTGTCTATCGAAGGAATCCTTTCACAGCTGAGAATCAGACACTATAAGATCTTCCAGAGTATATAACCTTGCTCGCCAACAACGTAGGCAATAGGCATCATCAGCTCTAATTCAATTAGAACCTCCGCCCGTTGTTTGCCGCAGTATCTAATAGTGGCCCCACAAAAATTTTCTGTAAAAGTGGGAAAGTGAGTGGCAAGTTGAAAAAAGTTGGGAGGCACTGCTTTACATCTCATTTAACTGCAGAATTGACTATCCAGGTGAAACTTGATGGNCCTCTATTGCCATATAATATCAAGATCAACAATGCTATTCTTTTATAATATTATTCTTCCGTCATTTTGCTGTGCGCTGCTGCTCGTGCAAATTGTCCAAACCAGGCGCGTAGTCAAAGATTTTGATAGGGGAGGGGGCAAACAACAACCCAGTCTCAACATTTAGCCTAAATATTTAATGTCCCTTGTTTTGAAAGNGTCATTCATAAAACGTGTATTTGCCTGGCGTTTTTTTTTCGGAACAATGCGCTTAGATTTAAGCCGGCAAATAAAAAGTCTGCTTACATTGAATTGACATATTTGAAAAGTTTGTTTTTAGTGAAATTCCAAACTTCTACTTTGGATCAGTGCCAACATTTGCTCGTAAAGCTTCCTGCAAAAACGCTTGTGAAAATCTCGATCCTATGATATGCAGTATGCTTTTTGCAGCCAATACTGCAGTTGAGCAAGAAGTTATCGAGACCGCCATCACGATTACGCTTTTTGCATTTACACGCTTCTGATGTACACCAACACACGTTCAACCAGAGCCGAGTAGCGACTTTGCTCCAAGACACCGACGTCCGAATTAGGCCTATATAAAACTTGCGTGCATATGAGACGTGGATCCTGTCCTTATTCAAATTCTTGAGCGACTAATTGACATATGCAGCTGATAAATGTAAATGCTAGAGCCTCCCAGTGCGTTTGAAAAATACTTGGATTTTATGTCATTAAACGTTATGAAATGCGACTGCCGTAGCGTTTTTGCACACTACGTGCACTAAGCTTGTTAGATTTTGTTGCTGACTCTTTCCGTTGCAGCCAGGGGCGTAACGAGGTTAGATGGCGCCCGCGACAAGAAGCAAGTTTGGCGCCCCCATGTTCGAACCTGAGGTCTTTCGAAAGCAAACGTACTGAATTGTAGAAAATACTTGTGACATTGTTGGAACTTTTCTGGCCCCCGCAGTGAATCGGCGCCCCAATAGTGATTCGGCGCCTGGGGAATTGTGCCCCCCTTGCTTCCCTTCGTTACTCCCCTGATTATGTGTATAATGCAAGTTATTAAACAACAATGGAGGGTCGGTGTCTTGCTTTTGTCAAACAAGTTCATAACTTTTGTTTCATAACCTGGGCTAGTGGGCTTGGTAGTTATTTTCTTCACAGTTTTACAGTTATCTGCATCGCCTTGAACTACAGTACTGAGGCAAGTGCAAGCAAAATATGTTAAATTCGGGCATTAAATTAACATGAAAATAACAATAGTTACTCTTTGGCACCATCTCCAGACGATATCTTTATCCACATGTGGCGCCATCTCCAGGCCGCCACAACACCAACAGTCTAAACCTGCGAAAGGGTATTAAGTGTTTGTTTGAAATTCTAGCTTTATTTGCGACGATAGACGATATTGGGTCGATGCGCATTTAGGCTAAGTGTGAATCTATCGTACCATTCTGAGATTGTTTTTCGTGGCATCGACAGCCAGAGCTGTCTGATATCGGAGCATTGTCATAGCAACTGCATTTCATTAATTTTTTGTTTCTGAAATGTCGCTTCAGTAATAAATATACTTTGCATATATGTTTAACAGTGCAAGCCGCGCTTGGAAATGTGATTGTTATTGACGGTAATATTTATTAAAATCCTTCATTGGTGCTTCAGTTGTCACTTTTTAGTGTAACAAGAAGCTTTCTATTTCTAACAAGGCCGGTAGTACCCATTCAGACATTCTCTTTTTTGATTTTGTTGGAGATAAACAAAAATGTTAAACACGCACTCGCGACATACTGCAGGGTATAACACTTTTGGGGACATTAACCGTGCTCTATTGACGATGACGCGTGTGAAAAACTGGGGTCCATGTAGTTGGACCCGCTTCAAAATTTCGTGAATTTATGATAGAAGGCGCTTAACTGTGGTGATTCGCTGAAAGATCACATAGTTTGACCAACAAAAACATCCGCTTTCTTGGTCTATAAAAAGTAACCACTTTTGTCTAACACACCCAACAATTGTCACCATCAGAGAACCTGCGATATTGTAAACGAGTTAATGACCTGTTTTCACGCCCGTTTATTTGACTCCCCCCACCGAACGCCTGGCGTGTATACGCAACTGAACTGCAATGACAAATTAGAACTCTGGAAACTGCCAACGGATTTACCAATCTTCCACTGCACAGTTGAAACTGCATTCTGGGGGGCTACAACGTTTTGCCGAAAACGTATGATCACGCTCAAAAATTATACCTTAAAAAATTGATACACTCTAACTTTTCTAAGTAATGAAAAGACTCATCTAATACAATTTTCACCTCGTCAAAAAGAAAAAGAACAGAGTTAAATGGACAAAAATATTTTTAAAAAGTTTACAATTTGGATCAATCTTTTTTCCATGTTTGAAATAATATTTGCCCGAAAGCGAAATAGTTGAGGCGTACAGCCTTTTCACCCCCGCTTCCTAGAATCATGTCTCTAATGATGCCTGCGTAATTACTTGAGTCATAAATAACCAGAATGATAAATTTTACTCACACGTCATGTCATCGCAAGTGGATGGCTTGGTGGTGCCGATTTAATCCATGTTAAGTTGGTGCCTCCCAACCGGAAATGGGTGATAGCCCTCCAAGCGGCCTTGCCGATGTTTGACGGGTCACGAGAAACATAGCGAAAAGTTAAGTCAGCATTTAGCACTCACAACTATTTCGCCTTTCTAATCGCATGCGGAAGGGCAGATGCCAAGCCAGTCCCACCGCCACGGGGGCGGGGGGGAGCTTTTGTGCGCTTAGCCCTGCCAAAGAAAGCCTACAAGCCTCCCTAAATTGAAATATGAAATGCCCTCCTGCACAAACGTAAAGTCCAAATATTACAGACTTTCTGGCGACGGTTCTGTGCCAAGCCATAATGTAGGATTGTAGCCGAAATTAGATTGCGGGCAGGGCTCAACGATGTAATTCAAAATGTGGGAAAAACTTTTACGGCAAATAGTTTAAAATGGCAATGTAGGTAAGTACGTTTCTGAGTTTATAGCACGATTTCTGCAAATGCTGAAAAATGAGCCGAACGAACCGAACATTCTTTTGGGAAAAGGTACATCTGGTATTGTGTACTCTATCAACCTATATCGGCGCATCAATAAGCATTGCGTTGGTAAAGCAAAGATGCTTGAGCACGTAGAAATGCCAACAAATTGGAAATAAAAAAGGAAATAAAACACAAAAATTATCGAAAGCTTTTTAACTAACCTGTTTTTGTACTCATTAGCTAAATGGAAACGAAAACCAGATCGTTATGAACTGTGAAACTACCCTCTACACCTCTTGATAAAAAATGGTTTACATCCGTGGTTCTTTACCGGGGAAGGGGGGGCAATAAAGTTCCATGGGGCACGAACCCTTACTCACCCTACAACATGGAAAGTTTGATCAATAAATTTGGCAATAAATACGTTTATGTTACAACCTATTTAAAGTTAGAGAGCTTGAAACAAAGGACAATCACTTAAGGAAGGCGTGGTAGAAGAAAGGTTAAGAACCAATGGTTTACATAAATAGCAACCGCCATTCACGTTATGAATGAAAAAAGTCTGATTTGCTTTGAACCGGTAAGCTGGTTTTATTTTCAACGCAGTCAATAGTTTTTGTTCTTTTAGTCGCTTGGTAATTTCTCAGCGCTCGGGTTATTTTTTGAAATTTTTTGGAACTTGTGCACATCGCCTGCACATGGGCGTCCGCAGAAATTTTTCAGGGGGGTAACGTGGACATTTTGCTGATCTTTTTCAGGTTGCTGACGATGCAATGCAAATGGACATTCACAAAACGCTTTGCCCTTTCTCAGGGCCGCAGCCAGCTGATATTTTCGGGGGGCGGAGCAAAATGATTGTGACATGATGTATCTAACAGCTAAATATTGTTATTGAGATTTTCGGCGGATTTCCCTGCTGCCCCCCTGGTTGCAGGCCAATGCCCGATTGACAATAGTAGCAGATATAGCAATTGCTACGGGCCACACGCTTTTAGGGGGCCCGCGGTCCTTTGTGTTAAATTCGTTTTCTATTACATGCTATAATAGAATTTAGATGCCCGAGGCAAACTCTCAGAAAGGGGGTCCAGTATTTTACACATGCTATACAGAAACGTTATTCGCTGAAAGCAAACTAAATTTTGATTTTGTCTGGGAATCAGCTTCTGCGTGAAAACCAATTTCACATTGTAAATTGTTTGTAGTCATTTGGTATAAAATTGTTCTTTGTCTTCTACACATTGATGTTGTTGAGGGGCCCCCTTTGGTACATTTGCACATAATTTTTGCTTTGTTTTGAAAAACCATATCATTTGCTTCAGAATTTATTAAATGTGAATCCGAATTTGCTGAAAAACTTTAGGGAGGACAAAGTGTGTGTGATATGCATGTTGTTATGCATATCACACAAATATAGTATTATTGTTTGCGTTTCGATGACGCTACCATGTTCACTCAACCGTAGCCAATGGCTTTATGGCAGTTGCATAGAGTACTGTGCTAGTACATGATTATGTTTACTACATATTTGCTTCTTTACTAAGTACACAGAGCTTTAGTATTAACCCTTGAAGGGTTCTTTGCCAAAATAGATAAAACAAATACAACACTTCAATAATTGTTTAAAAACAAACAATGCACTAAAAGCAGAATTTATGAACATGTATCTCTGAGATTCAAATACTTGGCAGTTACATAATACAATTCCAATCCATAAGCATGTATCTCTGAAATTCCATTAACTGGCATGACTGCACCCTACAATGACCCAAAAGTACGTCTAAATCATATCGTTGTTTGTCATGTACCTCGGGATATTGTTAAAATTTTGCCAAATACACGGCACCTTGCACCATTGGACCCCACAAATTCCTTGGCAATATCTTGGCAGCGAAATTGTACAAGTACATTATTTTTATCACAAAATATTGGGGAGGGGTCAAAAGATATTGTGTCCCCCTTGTCCAAAAGTTGGGAGGAAATGTCCCCCACGTCCCCTCTGAAACTCGGTCCCTGCTGGAGTGATCAAAAAACTTTTTTAACAAAACAATGCAAAAACTAAGTGCGAAACTCTCAAAAAGGACCTGAGACGACCGCCTCGTTCGCCTCCCCTAATATCCATCCCTGGTTATATGTATATAATTTTTTCAGTCCAAGCCATAAGCAGTTAAGCAAAAGTTTTTTGAATGCTTTTGCATTAGACTGCTGTGATTTGAATCAAAGAATTTTACAGTTATTTGCAACATTATGGGACTAATCAAGCAATTAGAAGAAATCGCAGCAATTTCCAGGTATTGCTTGAGTGTATTCATTTAAAAATGTTATTACATCATATTGACCTGTTGTACAAGTTGCGTTNCCTTTTTGGTACTTTCAAAATGATTTGGCCAGTGGCGCCAAACCTGGCGTTTTGCCCATAGATTTGGGTTTTCAATGNCTTTCTGGGTTTTACTTCTNAAGATCTGGGGTTTTAGGGTTTAACTGCGTAGCTGTGATTTAAGATAGGGTATGATTTATTATACTTCTTATTTCTAGTCTCATCTTCCTATATCTTGTTTTATCAAGGTACCTCAGTATAACTGCTGCAACTAACCTTCAGCATAACTGCTGCAACTAACATCCTATAAGCCGTAAATATTAGCTATAGCTAATATTGCAGGGAGTTGATGCAATGAGTTCAAGTGGCAGAGATCCTGATGAAGCAAGACCAAAGAAAAAGATGAAGTGGTACACAAAGCAGTTATAGGATAGAGTGGTTGAAAGACCCAGATCTCAAAGGTTAGCTATAGAAGTACACTGGGAATGAAGATTTATTTATTGTAAATGCTGTCAGATCACTCTCAGAAATGCATACAAGTCCATGTTACTGTAATATAATAATTCCGACAGATGCAAAATTTCATTAGAAGAGTAACAATATATATTCACTCGCACGTTTTGTAACTTACAGATGCCCAGGTATGGCAGATAGCAGAAAGATTCATCTAATTTTATATCTACCTGGGATTTTCTGTTCAAATCTGTTTTTTTGTGAGTCTATATAGGGCTTTTTTAACAAATCTTATTGGCTGGATTTGGCGTTGATTCACTAGCCATCGGGTAGTGTACTTGGAGTCTTCTTTTACAAATGTGGCAAATGATTTGCGCATTTATTTAACTCTCGTGGTGAGCAACCGCTGTGGAGAACGCTCATTTTCTAAGCTTAGTATGGTAGAATGAACAAAGTAGCACCATTAGACAAAACAAGCTGAGCAGCCTGGTTCTAAGTAGTATGGATCATGAAAGTCTATGTGAAATAGACACTAACGGTATCATAAGCAAATTTGCTGTGGCAAAATCTACAAAATGCGATCTATAGTATAGGTTTGCTTCTTTTGACAATCGACTTCGACATTTATACTTAGACTGCACTGTATAGGGTCCTAGGCCCACAGCCACCTGGACAACTGCCACCCGGAAAACTGCCACCTATAGAGAATATTGAGTTCTTTACGTTTAATGCCATTAAAGCCAATTGAATAGCATAGGGATCTAGTGCATCAAAAAAAGTTTCTTCATCCTCTGATCAAACTAGGCGAAAATCCGCATCTTTAGAGAGCTTGATTGGCCTTTCAACGTTAGTAGTTGGAAAGTTATGGCCTAAAAACAGCAAATTTATTAGCTAATCCCCTAGGGGATAAGCTAATTAATTATATGAGAAAAGTCTTCCATAACTCTTTTCTTCTCAATATTTTCACTTGAAATTTTGTGGGATATTGTAAGACACCAAGAGGAACATGTTCTGCCATTTTGCAGATGTTTCGTGCGTACTGAGTTGGTGCAATTTACCCTACAAAAACCCAAACAGGGTAAAAACAACCCCAAATCTTTGGGTTTTTCCCCGTTTTAACCACCCAAAAAAGTACATTTTTTCAATTATTTTCGCAAAGTTATGGTCATGACTGACATTATTTCCAACGTATCGCTAGCGCACGGAGCACGTTGGCTATTTCTGCTGTTGCGCCATCGTAACGCTATTTCTGCTGCTGCTAATCAGAAGCCGTTTGTAAATAAAGATTTGTGCACCAGGAAATCTGTTAAATGCACTATCAAGTGGTGAGAGCCATACGGGCAACTTAAAAATATCAGGCAGTTTTAGTCGGGAGTCAGACCGCTGCCAAACGCAGATTTTCTTAGAAGTGACTGGTTTATGATGAGGCTCTAGGAAGGTCAGCCTTTTAGCTTCGGAAAAAAATTTTTGGTAATGTTGTTGCAACTAACCACAGTTCGTGTGTTTTTCTTTACTTGTTTTCAAGTGCCAACATTTCGCCTGTAAGATTTGTCTTACATTTACAGGACTGATGATGCGTTGGAAAACGCGAAACTAGTTTCCCCGTCAATAAACTGTGACTGATCACTCAAACTGTTTAGATTTTACAACTTAACATACGGCCTACGTACCTAGGTGGGTATATGAAAGGATACACGTAGTTTGAAGATTGTAATATGAAATTAGTGTCGTTACTTACGACCGATTAACTAGTATTTTTTTGGAAAAGAGTCAGCAAAAGGGGTTTGTCACTTCTTTGCAATAAATCCTTTTCTGAGAATTTTTTTTTTTTTTTTGTAAAATACAGAAACAGGATTTTAGTAAACTTAGGATGTTCG
>JGI24021J15306_10009291_pt1 | contig 12155 bp, 7 predicted proteins | sample Ectturendosymbi1_FD_15306 | JGI IMG/M metagenome (IMG submission 15306)
TTAGATAATTAATTAATTTGTTTATTTTAGATCATAACTTTTGAACCAGAAACGCTAGAAAGTCAATCAAAGGCTCAAAAGACTCGGACTCGAGCCTGTTTCCAATGAAACCTTCAGCGAAACACTTTGGCCTAGCAGTTGGGCCCTAGGCCAGGCAACATGAGCCAAAATGACCCTAAAACTACTTATGATGTCAGTCACAAAAAATCCACACCCCTCAACCAAAAAATTTTTTTCGAGTGCAATCTACTAGACTGGCTGCTCCGTTTGAGCCCTTGAACAGCTCTCTAGCGCAATCGGTGGAGGAGCTAGGGCATTGGTAAGGCAAACCGAAAACTGCTGTTTTTTAGGCTGAAATCAAAGTACGAATATATCGTAGACCGGCTCTCAAAGTGTTAATCTTTGTAGGTCTTCTCAATACATTGTTTTAATTTCTGTGCCGGTTTTAGAAGCTTCCTTTTCCTCATCGACTTCCATTTTATTCTACAAGCAAAATATTCATTTTAGAACTAACATTGACACCATCAACATCAATTGATATCCTGTTGTGGTGAACTTGTATCTATTAATTCTTTTCTTTTCATGCTTAAATACACCAGCATCTGCTTCAGTAGAGCCTCCAGTTTGTGTAGAACTTGGCATACTCTTCATTTCTTTATTCAGTCTAAATACACATGTGCTGCAGTGTTTTTCACTAGCAATTACATTTGGAGGGGGGTTTTTCAGGTTCTCGTACCTAGAAAGGACCTGCAATTATTTTGTCCTTTGCTTGTTTGGATGAATATTAAATGGATCACTACAATTCGTTTGTTGCAATGAAAACTTTTTAAGCATTTCTTGCTCATGATGGAAACAAATTGTTTTGATATGGTGTACTTAATCTTACTTTGCAATGCCAACATTTTGATATCTTCCTCTCATACCAGTAAAGTATTCTGCTCAGTGGTATGCTTTTTTCTGGTGACAGGGGTTGACATCGTGTAAAAACTTGATTTAATTACTAATACTGACATGTTAACAACCTTCAATACCTTAAAAAACACGTTTCATATCATAATTAGTGCAGATAACACACATTGAATTGGGTACATAACCTTTTAACATTGTCATTTCACCATGGGAATATACTTTTGCCATGTTAATTTGACCTTCTGCAATGTCCTAAACATTAACTATAAAGTTGCGCGTGGTGAAATGATGAAGTTGCGCGTGGTGAAATGATGGCATTTAGAAGACTTGCTTTGCATTTGATTTGCTTGAACTTAACCAATACTGTCCACATATGCTAATTTCAATTTGTTATTACTCAAAAACGAAAAATATTATGTATTCCATCTCATGATATATTGTAGGTAACAAATGGGGCTACGATATCCAGTGGCCCTCAGCATTTTATAATTTGATCAATGGGGTCAATTTCAAGGTCAAAATATAGGTCAAAAGGTCACCACCCAAAAATTTACCCAAATTACAAAAATGATGTCAGATTTGAATTGCTGTTTTTTCCCCTTTGAAAGATACTTTACTTTTACAGATTTTACCACTAGTTCAAAAGATATGGTGTTTTGAAATTGGGCAGCCCTCCTTATTTTCTCAAAAATTTCAAAAAAATTAACCTCCGATATCTTGGAAACTGATGATCGGATCATCGAAAAATGAGGTTTGGCGGCCGAAACCAACATGTATGCCAAATTTCATTAAATTCTGAAAGTGTATGGTTTAGAATTGTCTTTTTATGGGTGATTTGACATGGAATGACCCAGTGTGAAAGCGTTAGGAAACATTTGCCGGTTTGATATAAAATTTTGATACTTGTTCAGTTCAAAATGTTTGTCATTTAACATGTTGGCTGCAGGTGTACGAAATAGTCGCATTTTGAAATCCTGCAATAGCCACTATTTTCATGACACTTGGCAGCTCCATAACTCACCAGCTGATTGAGCCAGAGAGCTGTTCAAACCCTCCAAAGATGCGGCCTGTCTTCTGGAATGCTTGCCTCAGAAATTGTAATCATGTTATCTCAACAAACTACAAGTCAAGCATTTTACCGTATTTATTCTATTATAAGCCACGGCTTATAAAGATTGTTCTTCATTTCGTGCAGTTTATAAGCAAGGGCGGCTTAGAATCAAGAGCAGCTTTGTTTTTTATTTCTTTACCTTATTGAAAGTATAGATGATGCTCAGGCTTTCCTTGGCTATGTTTTTTTCGACCAAACTCGCTTCACATTCTATTCTCTTCAGCATCACGTGCACATCTGTCACAGGAGCGATTATGATGAACAGAAGGTAGTTGCAGTGTTAAGCATCATTGCCAGGATTACGAATAAACGCAAAACGTGCTAGTACACGAAAGTATCTGAGGCTTAGGTAACCTATGGTCAAGTGCGGCTTACAATCAAGAGCGGCTTACATTAATTTTTTAACACCCTTTTTTGCAGCTTACATTCAAGGACAGCTAACAATTGAGTAAATATGGTATTTTTGAAAGAGCTTCACTAGTATGAACTGTTAACAAAGTTATTTACTATGCAAGAAGCCCTGTGTTGTTTTAACATCGTAGCAATTGCACTCAAGCATTCATTTCCGCAGTAATTTCGTAGTGTTTTTACAATAATCTCAATCCTTAAGGAGTGCTCCACATACACATGAGATTGTCACCATCAATTTTATAAGTACAGTATGTTGGGATAAATAGGGTTCTCATTTCTGTATGACTGATGTTTATTAATTGTCCCATAAACTATAGTACCACATTCACATTCATGAGTAAAAAGTGATTTGTGATGTAATAAACCAGTTGTGACCATCAAGTGCAAAACGAAACAAAAAAAACGAAGTTGCGCATTGCCAGGGTAAGCCAGTCATTGTTCCCTGTGAGTTTGGATAATGTGACTAATACCATTGCCTAAACAGCTAGTTTGTTCTAAGCTACTAGCTAAGCTTGATTGTGTCTTAGGACCCTAAACCTGTAGAAAATCTGTTTCTATTCTGAAAAGTAACATCAAAAGATACTCTACTGCGACAGACCCCCTTTTGCCAGGCTGGATGTGACATTTCCATAGTTGTGCTTCAGTTGTACTTGTTGCATTTTTATGAACCTGTGTGATTGTACAACAGTGTAAATACTTGAGTTGCTCTGTAGAAGCAGTGACAGCCGCTGCCATCACACCCTGTCCCTGCATCCTGATTGCAAATTCCATATTCAATATGCAAGATGAAATCAAGTGCTCATTGTGTTGCTAAACATTACGACAATACCACATTGCGTGCGGAGCTGTCTGCTCGTGTGTCGTACTGTAACGTGCAAAGCAGGTTGTGTCTGGCTGCAATTAGTTGTGTAGCATGCAAAGTATTGTCTGGCTGCAAAATGCTTTGTCTCTTTCGATTTATTTGTGACTATAACTTACGAACCAGAAGTGCTACAAAAAAATCTGAAACGTAAGAAAGTTAATATTGTACCTCCTGAACTGATGTCCTTTTCAGACTTTAGGAACGTCACTGTGACATATTACAGCGCAGAAACGGTAGCTCCCTAGTTCATAGAACCTATTTGAATAACACTTTACTAAATCATTTGCAAACCAATTTGTTGAAAATCGGGTATCGTTTTTAATACAACAGTTTTTTACAGCAATTTTTTAGAATGAACTTCAGAAATTATCGCTTTGTTTGCCTGGAGTGCGGGCGAATAATGCAATGAATTGTAATATGCCAAATAAAACAATGAAATGTGAGATGCCAAAGCCAACAACCAATTATGGTATGACACATGAAAGGGAAGTAAATCACACATGTTTCCGGGAGTGGTATTCGTTAACACTTTGAGAGCCGGCGTGCGATATATTCATACCTAGATTTCGGCCTAAAAACAGCAGTTTTTGGTTGCCTTACCAACGCCCTAGCTCCTTAGCCGATTGCGCTAGAGAGCTGTTCAAGAGCTCAAACGGATCGGCCAGTCTTCTAGTCTGCACTTGAAAAAAATTTTTTGGTTGGGGGTTGTGGATTTTTTGTGACTGACATCATAAGTGAAGTAGTTTTGGAGTCATTTTGGCTTATGTTGCCTGGGCCAGGGCCCAGCCGCTAGGCCAAAGTGTTTCGCTGAAGTTTTTATTGGAAACTAAGCTCAAGTCTGAGTCTTTTGAGCCTTTGATCGACTTTCTAGCGTTTCTGGTTCAAAAGTTATAATCTGAAATTTTTTTTGAGTGGAGACTAGAAAAGACTTGCCACGTCTTTTGACACTTTGACAAGGTCGGTAGCACTTACCGGACTGGAGAAATTCTCGAGCAAAGCCACGTGCGTTTAGGTGTTTTTTTAGAAATCCCCAAAAAGCGGCCAGATGCCAAAGTGTTAAAACATGGTATCATGCAAAGTGAAAGCCCACATGCAGTGCAGTATTGCATTTGCCACACCTTCTGCATAATTTGCACCTTCGCTGAGGCCCCTTTGTTCAGGCTGTTGCTGGAATGACGCTCACACTCATACTATTCATTTTTGAACATAGAAATACACACTGTTTCACCTGAAAAATTAAAGTATTAGTCTAACAGCGCAAAAGTAACCACAAGAGCTTAACTGTACTGGACTAACCAAAAAGCAACCACGTTGGATTTCAATGTGAAACGAGTTTATCTTAGCATTGACTTGTGGTAAACACCACGTTATCTCGCATGTTGCTCCTCGGCTTATATCTTTATTCTCTGAGTTGTGCAACGCTCTTTCCACAAGAAAAAATGCATCGTAAGTGCTTCAGACCAACTATGAATCGCCTGCATAATAAATGCGAATTGTAGATGAACACCTGTTGTGGCACTTTTAAAGTGCGTTTTATGATGTGGATTTACACCCTCATGCACGCCGACGACATTCGCGTAATAACGCGCCTTGTCGCTCATACGCACGCTAAGTGATAAGCAATGTTGATACTTACATCTACTTATTTATCCTCCATAAAATTTTGAAGATTCTCACCTAGATTATGTTTGCTGATTAGTGACTTCAGTCGTTTATAGAATGCCTAATGGAGTTGGTTTTAAAGAAGCAACATGCAAGGTTTCACCCACATAAACTAAGCCAATGCTTCTCATCCTTTTTCAACTCAAGGCTTTTTTTTTGGAGGCCCGCATATGATTTTACAGAAAGATGACAATGCATAAATTAAACTATATTTGTGAGAAAGAAGTAAAATATTGACAGCACATCCGATTTACTGATAATGTAAAATGATACTGAATTATGCTTAAAATTCTACTCAATCATACCTACTGTTGCGGTCATCAGCTTTTAATTAGGAGCTGTGGGGTGAGCTGACGCTCACTGCAGGTTTGAAATGCACATGCATAAAACCTTGTTGAACTGACACTTTGCAAACTCTGTGCATCACTGGACTGCAGTCTGTCACTTTCCTACAGCATTTGCAAATGGGGTGAAAGGTAATCAGCACAAACCCTTTTGCTGGTCATGAAATCAAGAAGCGAAGTCAACAGCGATTGATCGTTGGATACGGTTTCTGAAACAAACCAAAAGCATTCTGCCAGTGCAGCTAAACTGAAACTTCGTAACCGATTAGCTGAGCATGCGACAGACATTTACTGATTAGACAAACGCACGATGCGGCTATTTACAGTAAATAAAACACATCTCAAACTCCTGATTGCAATCAAAGTATTATTTCAGTGCTGATTGGTAAGCTACAACAGCTTGATAAATACTCCAAAAAGAGACATAATTACATACCAAAAATGGTGTGCGTTCCACAGCTCAGATTTTGTCTTTAAGTTTATCAGAAAACTGCTGTTACGGTTAGCGGAATTTGGTCTATATGCATGATGGCCGAATTGTCACTAAGTTCTTGTTGATATGAGCGGCGCTATTATCAAGAGATTAGGTGTGGCAAAACAGAAAAACACTTGCTTTGTCACAACTGTTACGATACAATCAAACAAATGCAGCATATGTCGTTACATCCTCTTTAGCAGGCACAAGATGGCAACACAGGAGAAATAAATTGTTACTCAGCTCAATGCGAATTCTAATGACCCACACCAGGGAATAGCAAAAAGTTTGCTACTTCAGAAGTGACAGTGCTATCCGTCAAAGCTGTGCATTAATATTAGACTGCAAGGTGACATTGGGATAGAATCACACTCTTTGAACGTAGAGAGTTGTACAAGTTAAATATTGGTCACCAGATGAGCAGCTTGAAGCGGTTGAACGACGCAAGGTCATCTCTGCGCACCGTAACACCTACCACATGTTGATTAACACTTAGTACTGGGCACATCAACAGATGTACTTAAATTTTCCACCCCATATTTGGTACATCAATAAATGTACTTGCTGACTTGTGACAACGATGTCAATCAGGATTACTAGATTAGCTCAGCATGATATCTCTGTGACCAAGGTTGCCACAGCCATCCAGCTTTTGCACCTGGTGACCTTCCTGTTCTTTTGTACTGATCCAATGAATTGATTTTTTCTCAGACAAACTTTTCCGCAAGGCACCTGATATTCAGCTATTTCTCTTCAAAGTATTCGTACATAAATGTATGACTTTCCAAGAAAAAAAAGCTACAGTCGGTTTCTAATCAATTAATAGATACCATATATACTTGCATATAAGCCGACTTTAAAACTAAAAAAAATTCTCAAATTAGGGGGTCGGCTTATGCGTGAGTTTTTGCAAAATTCCTCATTTTGGGGCAGTTTTTTAAGGGTCAGCTAATATGCAAGATCGGCTTATGTGAGTATATACAGTAATAGATGTATGTAGGATGGTTTTAAATTGATTCATAAATGATAGATATATGCAAGCTGGTTTCCAATGATGGCAATATTTACCCTCCCAGAAAGGTATCTAATCAAAACATTATGGTCTATACCTGTTTTGTCTAGATATGACTAACTTCATTGTTGTTGCTCTGTTTGGCTTATTAGGCCTAGCCTAAGTGCAAACCTCATGGCAAGTCAGGAACAGACTAACTTTCTGACCATAAGTTTGCCTAGCAGTTAGAGCTTATTGCTTCCATGTTGAATCTATGTTGTTGTTGTTAAGGTGGCTAAGTGGTATAAATTGACCAATAGCCAAAATTTCAACACTATCAATGTGTTGTGATTAAACATCATAATTGTGAGATTGACACAAATAATGTTTGTAGAAAATGTTGCTTAGCTTACTGCTTACTGTAAATGGCTAGTTAAGAAGTTGATGAAGTGTAAGATTCTGAAAATGAATTGCTAAAGTTTGGCTCAGTATAGTGACTCCATGCAGTATGACTAGTTTGATGGGGTGGGATGCTAGGTTGGGTTTCGACTCAAGATATTTTAATGAACCATGTTTATAACACGACAGCTTTGGCCATCTAATGTATCAGAGTCTGTCATTTTTACTGATTTTGTGGCATTCTACACATGTTTATTCAAAATTAGCTAGGATACTTGAAGCTGCAGCAGTGCTCAGAAACAAATCGTTGCCCAATTTTGGAAAGAACGCAAGCAGGCAAAACTCTTCTGTTTTTTTGCCAAGTTTCTTCCAAATACATCACACAAATCTTCAGCATGCTATTTATCTGTAGGTCCTATGCAAAAAAGCAATGTTATGTTGCAATACTGTTTTATGTGGATTTCAATATGTCACCACATGAAAAATGACAACACATTTGAAATCACGATATTTTTCAAATAAAATCATATATACTCATGGATTTGTTCGTTCTCTAAGGATGGTCCGTTTGCATCTTGATATTCTTAGTACTCAGCTTCTAAAATGCCCATCTCAAGGTAGTTATACTGAGATCTTAAATACAATCAGTTGTGCAGTGCTCATTTTTTCCATTCGTTTTGTATTGACTTCCAATAAAGAGTTACAGCAAATGCACTTTGTAGCTGTAAGCAGAATTTCGCATTTCCTACAGGAACACCTGTAAAAAGATGATTGCTGTTTTATAGTCATACGAGATGGGGTTGCGGTTGCCCCCATGCTTGACAAATTTACAAAAAATGGGGTAGAAAAAGTCAGTGTCTTTATTTACATGAGACCTTTGGTCAGCAGTGGCAATACTTCGATGGCACAGTAACAGAACAAACAAAACGTGGTCCACATGCTGACAGTACAAAAATAAACCGCAGAAACCAAGTCAGTGCACCAGACCTGTACGTGAGCACACACACATGTAAACTCCCTTGACACAATGACAGGTAGACATGAGTAAGATAGCATGTACAGTAAAAAATCACACGTTTTGAAATGCTAATTTGTACTGCAAATGTTTTGCATCCAGTCTAACGGCAAACAAGAGTGTGTATAAGGCAACGGTGCACAGCCTGCAGCTGCCATGGCCGCATGCAGCCTTCAATAATGAAATTTGCAGCTGTCCACATGTAATTTAAATTATAAGATTTGGTGGCCGTGCTGGCATATATTGAAGCAAAACAAACGCAAGGCAAAAAATTCAGTCGACACGATGCATAACAATCTGGATATTTATGTCACAAAGAGTTACAGAATGAATGCGCAATTTATGTTTGAATGTGTGCTGTGTTGGTTGGCACTAGGCAGTATCTCATAAATATAACTCAAACTCATTGACGGCCGTACTTCATATAAATAAAAGTAATGCGGCCGGCAATAGCAAAAGGTTGTACACCCCTGGTATAAGGTAATGCCAATTGCACAACTGTTTTCGTTCACACTTAGTAACAAAAGCCGCATTCTGTTTAGAGATACATCTTAGGTACTGGGTGTCTCAACCTGTTTTTTTTCACTGAGACATTTTGGTCATTTTTTTTGCTGAGACAAATTGATCACTGAAACATTTCGGTCATTTGTCTCACAGTTGTATTTAAACTCACCGTAACAGTGTTCATTAGCCTATAATTTCAGACATTCTGACCGAAATGACTAAATTTTTTTCGGTCATTCCAAAAACATTTTTTCTATGACCGAAAAATGACCAAAAAACCCCAACAAATTAACACTTTTGGTACCAGGTGGATTGCCCACTGTGATATCCACCAGTATCGGGTGGTTTTCCTATAAGTCCCAAAGGTGCCACTGTTTTAGCGAAGCTTTACAACACCATAACTCGTCAGCCGATTGAGCTAGAGAGCTGTTCAAACCATCTACGGATTCAGGAAGTCTTCTAGTTTAGATTTAAAAAAACTTTTTTGTTGCTTTAGATTTGGGATTTCTGTGGGTGATATCATAATGGTGGAATGTTTTTGCCTTTTTGGCAAAGTTTACCTGGCTTTGGGCACCAACCCAATGATCCATTTTTGGCTCAAGTTTTTTGTTTGGAAACGAGGCTATGATCTGACTCTTCAGAGCCCTTGATTAGCTTACTAGCATATCTAGAGCCGAAATATGGCTCAAAAAGCCAATTTTTCACAAAAATAAAAAGTTACAAGAAAGGTATGATTTGCCCTCTCAGGGCAAATTTGGCCAGCCATAACTCAGCAGCAGATTGATTAGAGAGCTGTTCAACTAAAGACTCAGAAAGTCTTGTAGTTTAGAACAAAAATTTTTTTTGTAAGTTTTGGGTTTGGGGTTTTTGGTCGATGACGTCATGATTACGGTAGGTTTATGTTTTTTTATGATGTCATCAACTGATTCATTGAGCCGATTTCGTGGTTCAAAGTTTTATTGGAAAGTAGGCTATAAAACAAATCTTTAGTTTCCTTGATCAACTTTCTAGTGTTTCTGGTGCCAAAATTATGATCATAAACCCAAATTATTTGCATATTCCATAAGGGAGTAGTGGGATTTCCCTAATTAATTTGCATTTTTGGCCATAATTTTGGAACCAGAAATGTCAATCAAACCTTTTAAAGACTCATATTATACCCTAGTTTCCAATAAAACTCAAGTTGAAAAGGGCTCATGGCATTGGCATCCAGCGTCTGATGACATCATCCAAATATGCACAAACATATTCTCATTATGACATCATCAACAAAAAAAACAAAATCCAGAACTTAATCAAATTTTTTATTCTAAACTACAAGACTTTCCCCATCTCTTGAGGGTTTGAACACCTCTCTAGCTCAATTGGCTGGTGAGTTACCTCCGTCAACCAAAATGGCAAAAGTTACCTTTTGTGGAACTTGATTTTCCATCCAATTTTCATGTTCTGGGCCATAATTTTGGCTCCAGATATGCTAGCAAGACAATCAAGGTCTCTGAAGACTCTTGATGATAGCCTAGTTTCCAAAAAAACTTGAGCCAAAAAATGACTTGCCCAGGGCCAGATAACTTCGGCCAAAAAAGCACAAAAACATGCCCCTATTACAACGTCACCACAAAGCCCAAAACCAAATTATTTTTAAAAATCTTAACTAGAAGACTTCGAGAATCCATAGATGGTTTGAACAGCTCTCTAGCTCAATCCGCTGCTGAGTTAATGGCTGGCCAAAATTAGCCCTGAGAGGGCAAATCATACCTTTTGTTTAACTTCTTTAAGTTTTTGTCAAAAGTTGGGTTTTTGAACCATGATTTTGGCTTGAGATATGCTATTCCCATATGATGTACAAACGTACATTTGCGGCACTTCCAAATGAAAAACAGTAGGATTGGTACCACAATGTCAAATTTTCCATAGGAACATACATATGTCGACCAGGAACTGCAAGGAGTGTTCCCCTGACGTATAGGTCAGCTGGTTACAAAAGTGTTAACAATAATCTGGAGTTGACATAAAATTGCCTTGTGTAACAATGTTGGTGTAATTTTTATGCTTGTGTTCCTGTTATTTTTGTTTGTGGTTGTTATGATGCTGCAGTGTGTTCAGGAAGAACATGTTCCGATGCAGTAAAAATTAGAATTAATCTGTGCTTACTTGGTTGCCATAAATATTTTTGCTTTTGGCAGTATCTTGGATGCGTGGAAGTGCAAGAATCCAGAGGAATGCATATTTGTGAACAAGCTGTAAAGCAGTTGAAGCATGTAAGCATCTTACTCATTTTTACAAATTGCCTGGAGTAGAAGAGTGACCTAAACATGTTGCAATTACTTAGCAAGCATGGTGATGCACATTAATGAAAACCCAAACAAAAGATTAAGCAGAAAGAAACAATTTTGATTGCTGTTGTCAGTACAGTGAACACCATTTAACACATTCATTCCTGGCTAGTCAGGCTAGAAAATAAAAAAATGCTAGTTATCTATAACTGCCCTATAGGGCAGTCATTCATAGTTGCCACAAGTTATCACAAAATTTGTGGACGCACTAAATTGCAAGCAGATACAGGTGCTTGGGGTCACCACAGTCACGTCAATAAAGATTGCATTTGTCACAGTTGAAACATTAATCCAAAGGGCCTGATATTTTGGTTGCTTTCACCAAACCTGTAGATCTGCGTGGTATGGGATCTAAAGTGTTAATGCACTTCTTACCTTAAGCGATAGCGTATGGAAATTTTAGAAATCGTGTGATGATGCTGGCCAGCCTTAGAAGTATGTTCTGTTTGTTTGTTTGTGTCAATGACTTCATTGAAGTTGGGAAAGGATCATGAAAAAATGATGTTTGTTAAATCCATTTTATAGCAAGTGTATTTTTTTACCTGATCCTCCTTTTTTCAAGTTCAGTGGAGAAACTTACCTATGTGTTTAACGGCTTTGTCATGATATGACCAAAATTACATAATGTAACTGTTGGTTCTTACAATAAAAATAATGGCTTAAAGTAAACAAAGCAAAAGTTGTAATATAGATGCTTCTTTAAACACTGCTACCAACAGCAGTACAGTGAGATATGAGCAGCAACAAGCTGTTGACTATTGCCCCTCAAATGCTGTCAGGTTGCATGTGGTTGGCCATTTTATCACTTTCTGGGTAAGCTTGTACCTTTAAAGAAACAAACATAACATTCTAAAACTTAAGTTTTGCTACTGATAGGGCCTGGTAGTAAGCAGTTACCACGAAGTGTAATTATCCCATGATACGCACTGTTGCTAAGATCAAAACTCAAAATTACTAAAATTGAAGATTACAAAAATTTAAATTTTTGTAAAGATTACAAAAATTTTTACAAAAATGTAAGATTACTAAAATTGAAGTTTAAATTTTTGTAAAAATTTTTGTAATCTTCAATTTTAGTAATTTTGAGTTTTGATCTTAGCAACAGTGCGTAATTTTTTCTTTTTGTTTCATATGTCGAC
>JGI24021J15306_10009295_pt1 | contig 12155 bp, 7 predicted proteins | sample Ectturendosymbi1_FD_15306 | JGI IMG/M metagenome (IMG submission 15306)
ACCCACCCAATTATGGTCTGTGGGTAAATCTACTTTTCTTCATGATGTGTATTTATAAACATTGTTTTCCACCCATGCTACTTGTTTTTGCTATGAAATGTACTAAAATGCCTTACCCTATGCCTCATAACCATTATTGCTGCTTACTTTCTTCACCTATATGCTTGCCTCACCTGCTCATCTGTACATGCCTCATCTCATCACCCATTGCGTGCCCACCATCATCTGTGTTATGTTGATGTCTATTGCGTTCATTTCATGTCTGTTTTTGTTATTGTTCTTACGTATTACACACTTCACTTGCTACTAACAAGTCTACCTACGTGTAGGAAAGCTTCAATTGTACTGTGATGCTTTATCTCGTCTACCACGCAAAAATATTTAACAAACAGTTATCATGAGTTCAGACTACAGTCAATACACAGCTCTAACAGAGCACTTGCGAAATAAATGATCTGGAATCTTGCTCACCCACACACAGGAAATGCACGGAAAATTTCTGATCTGGAAAATAGCTATGCGCATGCGCAGATGACCTGAAGTCAGAAACTTGGCAAGTTAGAAATTTCGCTTGACACCGGATCATTAGCAGCCCGTGCCATCTCTAGTCAGCATCCATTTCGAAAAATATGAGGTTGTGATGACCTCACATGGAGGTTTTTCAAACCTAAAGAAAACGTCCAAGAAAACACCAACGTCAGACATTTTCTTTGAAAAAAACCGAAATGAACACAGAGCGAAACGTTAGAAAATTGTTTCCTGTAAGCTGGGTAACTTCCTAAAACGCCTGCGCTAAATGCAAACGAACACCACCACAGGGCGTACAATCCACAGCACAACGAGCACACAACACAATCACATGCACACAGCATAGGCTACACTACGTGTTGTTCGCTCACAGATCTTAGCAAACTCCGAATATCCACTAAAAAATCCACCAGCGTGATGCTAACGAAATTAACGTCTGTGAAATAAAACTCTTTCAACATCGACGTGAGGGTTTTACAAAAGTGAGCGGACTGTAGCAGTGCCCAAGAAAAAATAAAAGTGTTTGGCCTGGCTCACGAAAACCTGCCGTTAACCGCCATTTTAGCTCCCCACGTGCGGCTCATGCCATCTCTAGTTGAAACTAAGGCACGTTTAGGATGCTCCCGGTGAGTTATGACCCAAATGAAACCAAAATCTGGAAAAGAGTATTGTTTTGTCAACTTAAGATCGCCAACGCCAAGATTTGTCTCTGAAAATTTAGCTGTTTACTGCAAAAATTACTTTTGCTGTCTTGCTTTTGGAGAAATGCTTTTATTGAAGCCTATTTGAAAGATCGTGTCTAGGGCCCAGGCCTACTAGATGCTTTGTTGAACTAACATTGCACAGCAAACCTGGCTTCAAAGTAGTGTTTTGAATACCAATTGATTTGCTTTATATCAAGTCAACTAGATGGTGGTTATCACATTATGCTCATTCTCGGGTAAGAGCATAAAGAAAATTACTTGCACGATTGAAGAATTCATTCAAATTAAAGGCTCACAATTGCTGATGATCCATTTTTGTTATCATGGTCGGTGATGTGGCCGAATCATATTTGTCGAGACACGAATCGAGTCAAAAGCCCTTCGTGGAGTCATCTGAAATTTTGTGGAGTTGAGTCAGGTCATGTCTTGGTCGAGTTTAGCCACAGGAGCTGTCGGGTCACTTCGAGTTTTTGGTTTGCAAAATCGAGTCAAAACGCAATTACAACTATGCTTAACAGAAGCTGTTCTTCGTTTGGCAGTTGCTCTAGTCGTTATAGTTGTATTGTAGGCAGTTGTTGGAAGTTGTCTGGTTAGCGGTTGGCTCTTGGTACTTTTCAGGTTGGCAGTGTCCAGTTGGCAATTATTCTGATACCTTATGTGTCAATAAGACTTTTGGAGATTTTGTAAGAATCACTCTGATTCGAGTTATGCATTATGACTCGATTCATTCTGTAAAAAACTTGAGTTTAGTCAAGTCATCACAACATGGTTTCTTAACGTGAGTCGAGTTGTCATTAAAAATTGTGACTCGAGTTGAGTCAATGACTCGAGTCACGCCGTCACTGCCGATTCATGGCATGTTGCTGGCAACATGTCTGGTTGCAAAAAGGAACGTCTTGGCTGACAAATTTTCAGGTTTCACTTTCGTTTTGGCTTTTTTGACAATATCTGTATTTGAAGTTTGGACCATGTCTCAGTCTCCAAGGTACCTGCATCACTGGTTTCCAAAAATCACACAGTAGAGGAGTATTTTGAACGTGAAGCACTTTTTGCCTTTTGTTGTTTTCAACCAATGAGAGTCCTGATTTCCGTTGTCAGCTTAGACGCGTCACACCCAGACCGAGACGCCATTTTGTCAAGATTCAAGAAGATTGGCAATCAGGATGTTCGAGATGTCCAATTTGCCTTTGACTCAAGAGGCGCTGGCATTATCAATAACATATTTTGAGGTATGGAAGAAGTTCACTTTTGCGTAAAGCATTGTTTCATTTTGTTTTTATTTTGCAGTCTAAGTAAGTTAGTAACCGATATTGCTATAGCCTACTACTGATTTGATCAGGCTCCTACTAGCCTACAGGACGACTAAACACTGCAGTACAGTTAGTAGCTTGCTTAAGCCTAGGCTTACTCCACAGAACAGAACCATTGTAGCATCGCATACGAGAGGTTTTCGTAGTCATAGTTTTTCACTCTGCAATGTCTGACTCAAAAAATGTTTGCTTTTTGTCAGCTCAGACTTGGCCACTATCCAAATTTTCAAATTCTCACTAAGTACAGCGGCCAGCCACAGACTACATGCAGTTCTACGTATGAAAAGGCTGCAGTTCAGTGTAGACACGCACTCATGTTCGAGTTTCAACTGTGATCCGAGATTCATAGTTTTTTGACTGCATTAATATTTTTTTTGACTTTCTGTTGCACTACAGATGGCCTACCCTACATCCGAAATAAGTTCAGTGCTTGTGGCATGATGTTCGGATGTATTCACTGTAGTACCTGGATCAAATTCCTTCACTTCAGTATAGGATGTAAGAAAGTAGTGATTTCATATTTGTCTAGCAAAAGTGTGTGCTGCAGTTTAGACATCAGCTCCCAAACATTTTTATGTAAAACCATAAAGTTGACTCCTTTTTTCAAGGAAGTGACTATGGATTTGATACGCCTGGCCTGATGCAATTCAAATAAAAGGGTCACTTTGTCATTCAAACGGCGTGGGTCTCGTAGTGTAGCGGTTATGCGTCACGGCTGCTATGCCAATGGTTTTTGTTTTGACTCTCACCTTGTCAACTTTACTTTTTTTTTCTTTACTTTTTTTCAGGTTTACGTGTTACCTTTACAGGTTAGTGTTAGGTTAGGTTTGCATTAGGTTATGGTGAAGTTAGCTTAGCATTAGGGATAGGTTAGTTTGGGTTTGGTTAGCCTTAGCTTAGGGTTAGGGCTATGGTTAGGGTTAAGATTAGGGTTAAGTTTACGGTTGCTCTTTTATGTTTACTTCGTTTCTACCAAGCCTACTACACTCACGTCGTGCGTTACTGTTATGTCACAGGTGGCGTATAAAATAAGTTTTCAAATTTAAAATCCACAGGCGTATCTATAGCCACTGCCTTTCTTCAAAGTTTCACTAACTTACCAGGTGTGTTCCAAAAAACTTGCATAGCCTATGCTATAACAATACTAAAACATGAATCAGACTTCAAAAATACCTACAAATTGTTGTGCTTGATAATGGATCCCAGAACTAGTTGCAAATTAGGAAGTATGTAATTATGTTAATTTGCATTGAAATAAGGTATTTTTTGTGCAGAATATAAATAAATAATTTTCAGTTAACATGCATCTGTACTTGGAAACAGATGTGGAAGTTTGAATCAAAGCAAAGTGTTGAAAGCAGAGCCAAGTTGTCAGATTCCACAAAAGTTTACAACAAACATAAAGAGTTTTCAGTCGTTGTTTCTTAGCCTATGAAAATTTAGTTTTTTTATTTTTTTGTTAACATGGTTAAACCTTAAATGTTTGAAGATGTGTTACTTCTGTTAATTTCTGGGGTGTGTGTGGTATTAAATTAAAAATATATACTGCTTCGCTTTTTGAATGATTAATTAGTATTTCAGGTCATCATTTAGCTGAGCACCAAATTGGAAAATGTTGTTAAAAGCATACAGGCTATTCATTGCCATGCACTGACAATGAATTTATGCAATAAACCTGTTGGAGATGAGTATGTAGACCTTCACCTGCTGCGAGGTAGACTTACCTCCAACTATGCACTGCTACAACAACATGGCGGTGCAACGCTCATGAGATTAAGAACTGCTGAGTCCGTATGGCTGGTAACCAATCATCCACACCACAGATGGCTGGTAACAACAAACAATTTATGACAGAGGTTGGCAACAATTGGGGTTGCTGGAGTCAACTCCAGCAGAAATCTGTTTTACTTTCGGTTCCAGAGTCAAAAATTCGTGAAAAAGAGTACCTGGGGTTCTAAACACTATCCCCTAAACCAGGGGTGGCCAACAAGTCAATCGCCAAATGTCTGTTGGTCGATCGCACCTGATTTTGCATTGAATTGACAAGATACCTAAAAAGAACACTTTTCAATCAATATTCCAGAAAGTACATCAATATTATCCATCATTTAATTGGTGTATGTGACCAACCAATTTGGTTGGTGACGCAATCCAAATAGAAGGGACGCAATCCAAATAGAAGGGTCAGTTTGTCATTTGCCTGACGCAATCCAAATAGAAGGGTCAGTTTGTCATTCAAATGGTGTGGATCTCGTCGCCTAGGAGTTATGCGTCACGGCTGCTATGCCAATAGTTTTCGGTTTGACTCTCAATTTGCCTGACTTTCTTTTTTTCTTCACTTTTTTTCAGGCTTACGTGTTACCTTTAGGGGTTAGGGATAGGGTTAGGTTAGCTTAGGGTTAGTGTTAGGTTAGCATTAGGTTAGGGCTATGGTTAGGGTTAAGTTTGGGGTTTATCTTTTACATTTAGTTTGTGTCTACCAAGCCTAGTGCACTCACGTTGTGCGTTACTGTTATGTCACAGGTGGCATATGAACAAGTTTTCAAATTTCAAGATCCACAGGTATCTGTAGCCACTGCCAATATGTTTTCCTATTATTGGGTGACAATCAAAATTTAATTTTGACAAATTTCATAACATAAACTTTGCCTTCTGTGCATCACTTACGAAGATGATGGTATACTGTGTTTGCATGTAGGATACTCAACTTTGGCATTTTGTACTTGTGACTTTATTACCGACTGGTCGATCATGAGTTAGCAAGAAATTTTCTAGTTGATCCTAATCGAAGACAAGTTGGCCATCCCTGCCCTAAGCCAAATCCTTACACCCTATCCCTAAACCCTATCCCCTAACCTCTAACTACCAACACTAAACCTGAACCCTATCCATAAACCTATTTCTAACTTTTGTCCCCTAACCCCCCAACACTTATCCCTAACTCCTAACCTTATCCTGAAACCCTAACCCTGTTTTCGCAAATGTTTTACCCCGAATGTGGGTTTCAAAGACAAACGCAGAATGCAGAAGACCGGTTACCAGCTGTAATGAATTCACACTTTTCACAAGTGCTATATTGCGGCTGTACATAGTTGGTGAAGGTAGGGCTAGGTTAGTAGATTGTATCATGTGACATTTTCATTGCACATAACTTTGTAAATACTGACCTCCGACATGTTTCGTGCATAAATTCATTGTCAGTGCATGGTAATGAGTGCACCAACATGTTGTTATTTTCTGATTTGGTGTTCAGCTAGAAATCGACTGTATTTAATCAAAGTTGAATGAATGCTTCAGCAATTCGAACAAAGAATGGATTTATTTGCTTTGAAACAAGTAGATACAGCAGACTTTTGGTGAAGTGAGACAAATATTTTTTAAACAATAATAAAATGTAGGATGTATTTTGAAGAAATCCGATCTAAGAAAATGATCGATTTTGCACTCATACACTCAACTTACTCTTTGCAAAGCATTGGGTTCATGCTTGCACCTGAAGTCAGCTGTGGCTTTGCGGTCCTAAAAGGTTAAATTTATAATTAACATGAAAGACACTGAAGTTGGTGTTTGTAAAGATTGAAATTTTCTTTAAACGGTATGGAAATATCTTTTTCAAAGTAAATTTGTGCTGTTTTAATGGAAAATTTATCACAGATAGAAGTTGATTCAACCAAGACAATCGTGGTTTCATTTGTGGTTTCACAATGTATTGTTTTTTGTCAATTCAAGCCAGTAGTTCCCAACGTGGGGCGTACGCCAACAAGGGGGCGAATGGCCTTTTGGGGAGGCATTGATGCCGCTTGACTAGGGTTGCCAAATAGCCGGTATTTCACCAGCCTAGGTGGTATTTTACTGCTAATTTAGCAGAGGCCGGTGAAAGGCCAGCATTTTGAAAATCAGTGCCTGAAGCCAGTATTTTGAAAATAAATAATTTGCCGTAACTTCAAAAAGAACTAACGCAGAATTTCTCAAATTATATTGACTCTAGTAATGATTCTTGTCAAGACAGTTCTTTCAGTGAAGTTTATTTGCTGCTGTTGACGCAATCTTTGGTGCGATTGTTATGTCACACATGCACCGAAATGCAATGATCAAGCCAAAATATGGGCAAATGACTAATTGTGGCTTAACAATACTGACTGTCTTTCTGTTTTCCTTGTGCTGCTTGCGAAATACGACATAGCTTAGATCTCGCACTGTTGACATCAAAATGGCTGGTATTTTTACAAAGCGCATCTGGGAACCCTACGCTTGACGAGGTCTGGGTCTAGCATTTAGACTATTTACAGGGGGCGGCAATAGCTCAGTGGTAAAGTGTCTACCTATCCATTGGAAGCTTGGGTGTTCGATCCATGGCCACTGATTGGATTGCCGCAATGCTCCTTGGGCAAGAGTGTTCACTTCTGGAAGGAGCAAAATTCTGACTTCGGCCTGCTGCCAATTACTTGCAACAAAATTAAAAAAGCATAGTTACAAGTTTTTAGCCAAATTTCATTCTGAAGACTGTCAAGCTTCTTTAGTTTCTTTCATTCTTCTTTTTCATGAATGCTATATTCCCTTGAAGCTTGTTTAGTATAGGGTATTGGCATTTTTAGCTGAAACAAGGTCACTTTTTAAATCATAAAATTTATCTTCACCACATGGGGGGCAATCAGGTGGGCACTGACAAAAAAGTTTGGGAATCCCTGCTTTAAGCTGACGGTTGAGCCTGCATGTATGACAGCCTAAGTAGATAACAGTATATGCTCGTCTTGCATTGTCTATATCAGTGCGTCTTAACCTTTTTCAATTTCGTTCATCCCTGTCATTGATTGCTGCATTCCTATTCACCCCACTTTGAATGCACGCATCTTGTGACAATAATAACGTAACTACTGTGTATGCAATGTTATTCCTGAGTTTAATTTTGTAGATCTTCTTGAGCTATGTAACTTATGTAAGAACAGCTGAATCCCCATCAACTGTCAAGAAATGAGAAGCTACAAAAGTGAAAAATGTAGTCATTCGATGTATTTCAACAAGCGACAACACAGAACCTGAAGACTACCACTTCAATTTAGGAATTGGCGCCGTACTGCGCAGTAGTTTTGTAGCAAGTGTTACATGTTAGCTAACTTCAGTGTTAAGAATGTGTCTGTAACCCTATGGTTCTCTCTTCAATGCCGTTGCAAAAAGTGTCTGTAACCCTGTGATTCCACAGGCTTCAATGCCTTGTACTACGTGCTGTTTTGTTTGTTTTTATCGACCTGCATTCTGCAGAGTTTGTGTGTGTTCATACTATGGACTTAGTGTCTGCTCACAAATAAATATGAATTGAAATGAAACAATTAAAATGAGAATCACACCCCAGACCTTTGCCATTGCAGACACAGTAAAAAACACAAAAAATGATTGGAAGCTACAAATATTTGCAACCGAAACCTATTTACTAACTACTGCACTGCTCCCGAATCTGGTGATCAACTTTTCAAACAGCAAATGAATTAATTCCTTCAATACCGCCATCAGTAACGGCTCAATGTATTTCTGTGTATTTTGCGTTTTAGTTTTCAGCTTGACCATGGGTGTCAGAAGGATTTTTTCCAGGGGAGAGGACAATTGTGGATTTTTTTTCAGGTGGTGACCAAAAGCATTATTCAAAGGGGCCAACTATGGTGAAATTCCAGTTTACCAACTGAAAACTAACAGAAAAATATTTTTTGTAGAAAAATATCAGATTTTAAAATCCAGGGATTCAAAGCCCCTGCCCCCTTTCGATGTCCATGAGCTCGACCAAATACGAAAATCCTTCCTTTGATATGTGTGTGGTAGTCATGACCACCTGTTGTTGCAAAGCTTTCAATGCAATTTCTTCATTCTCTGGGGATTCAAATAAATCAACCCAACAATCCACAAAACAGATGCGTTTTGGAAGATCTCCTGATAGAAATCTTGCTGAAGGAAAGATATTCTCTACGCTAGCCTTCCATTAAAAGTATGATTTTTGTACTGCGAAGCTGATGAAGCTGGTGTGTCCTGATCGTTTTCATATAAAGATTTACATTTACTTTCATAAAAACAAAGTGTTTTCGTGCACATTTCTGAGACTTCTTCAGGTGTTACCTGAGATATAAATGCATATTAGGTGTTGGAATCAATACCAAACTGGTATCAAACAAATATCACAGAGAGGCTACTCCTGTACTCCCAACTGGTAAGGCTGCTCTGATCAGTGTTCATGTGTTTGGTTTTCACTCGAGGTGGAGAAGGAAACTTACAAAAGTACTGCCATTCTGCCACATAACCTTCACACAGGAGTACAGAACGCTCATACAGAGCACGTTAGAATTCTGTCACAAGGTTGCCAGATATTTTCGGTAACTTATGGCCAAAATCCTAATAAAAATGGTCAAACTTGCTGATTTTTGAAATATTTATGGCCAAAAATACAAAATGTTTTAAATTAGAAATTTAGGAACTCAAAAATTTGAAAGGCAGTAATTTTTTTGCAGAAGAAAAGGTTTTGTTAAGAACCAAGTTTTTACCTTAAAACAACAATTTTGGCCACGACCTTTCTTTATCTGAATACTTACAATCATATTTTAAACACTATGGTAGATAACTGCTTCAAATCTGACCCATTTCCGTAAAAACAATTTAAGATTAACTTTTCAATCCAACAACAGTGCTAAAATTATCTTGATTTTGTGCTCCAAACATACAAACAAGAAACAAAATTCGTGAATTGCATTAAGTTGATGATCATGATAATCACATGCTGAAAACCATCAAATCTAAGTAATGAACAAAAGGGTAGGAACACCGCAGAACAAACATGGAGTCATATGACAAGTCCGACTGAAACACTTGCACAAAATCTAATGAGTGCAAGGGCCAAATAATTACTACAAACTTCAAAGCTGTATAAAGTTGACATACTGCAGTATAGTGTTACTGTAAGAGTGATGAGAAACTTCCAACAGTAAAGTCTAACCAGCAAAGCAAAATGCTTCTAGACTACAGTAATATTATCAGTCACACAACTGAGTACAGCAGTCTTCAGATACAAGTGTAGCTTCTAGCAATGGTAATCATAAGACTATCACTGACTTGTACAAAATCCACTAAGTGCAAGGGCTAAATCATTACTACATACTTCACAACAATGCAAGAGAAAGTGCCATGGTGTCACTGTAATCCTGACAGTGACATAAAATCTGCCCACAAAATACAAAAAGACAAAATATCTCACTTTGAAAATTTAATTTTGCAGTGACATACTGAAAGAAATGGCCCAATTTCATGAAATGGCCAATGTGTAATTCCAAACGCTGTGCCACACAGTCCAGCATCAATGACGGATCCTATAAGACACTCTGTACTTGTGCTCAGTGTACATACCACAAGCGATGCAGCCATTTTGGTCGTGTGAGCGATGCCCAGCCTACGTTAGATTTTATTTTTCTTAATTCTGCGTCTGCGCAACATAATAAATATATTGCATCAACACAAGACAAACGGTCCGTTTTTTTCAAGAAAACATGTGGTCACAATAACTCTGAAATGCATACTTCTGAATTTATAAGTTAGAGAACATTAAGTGGTTACTTAATCCACTGAAAACAAGGTGTGTATAAACCAGTTGTAAACATTTTTAAGTTCTTTGTTTCCTTTATTTTTGAAATCTTGCAAACTATTAACCCTGCATTCTTCAGCAAAATGCAAGAAATAGACAAAAAATTGAAGTCATTTTTCTCTCGGGCTATGAGTTCATCCTTCACTAAATTGTGCCGTTATGTTATAGCTGTGTTGTTTGTTGTTTATTCCACAGGTGCACTGTGATGCTTTGGCCTCCAGTTGACCAATTAAGTCACTGGTGTGTTAAGATGAAACACAAACGTTGCAGATTGCCAGTAGTTTTTATTGGCGGCATTGGAATATGTCTTGAGGTAGGTAGCAGTCGTGCAACTTTACATATAAGCTTAGGTGTTGCTATCAACTTCATATTGTTACGGCTTCTTCATGAAATTACTGGAATGCTGTAGAGAACGCTTTTTTGTAAAACTTGCGTTTGTTTCATTGGGGTGGATGTTTTGGTTAAAGTTGGCCAAAAATTTGTTTATGGTTAAGTGCGAACAATGATTTATTAAACAAAATATCTTCTGTAGTCAAGCCTATGATTTCAGCATGAAAATAAGTTTTTTTTGCAGGTGCAGTGACATTGGGCAATATTTTAGGCAGATTAAAAAAAAATCGTGAAGCAAAGGCAGTCAAACGCATGTCGACTTAATTGTAGTAGGATTACTTTGGCATTTTATTTTCTGTGAAAGAACTTTAAATTACTAAAAATCTTTTCCATTCGGTGTTTTTTCAAGGTCTTCAGCATCTGTACTAAGGGATTGATCGTCTCTCAGAAGGTATCGCAAACCCTACATCAAAACAATCAGTGGAGACACAAACCTGGAAAGAACCATGGATAATATTATGCCAATGAACTTATTTATTGTAAACAAAGTGAACACCGTTAAGAAGGTACAGAAAATATCTTCTGTAAAATAAAATTATTGCTTCTTTTGATGAGTAATAATTAACAAATCCTTTGAAACTGTTTATTATTTTTGTTTAACGGCGAGTCTGGGAGAGCCTGTGTAAGACATAAGCTGCTGTGACGGTCAAATGTATGAAAAAAAGTTTGTGGAAGATCTTAAGATTAAAAGTAAATACAGCATGAATACAAAATGGCTTCTGTGTGGAAAAATAAGATGATTGCAGTTTTCCTAATGAAACATCCATAGTTTTCTTAATGAAACATCCATATTTGTAAAATATTCTGCATCAGGGTCGGTCATTCTTTGTTTCGCCAGTGAAACATCAGAAATACCCTGTTGTTTCGTACCAATTTCTTTGGCATGAGCAATTAGGCACAATATGTGTCTACGCCCGGAATCTTCCCGATTCGAAGATTAAACAACAGGAGCTGCTCACCTTAACGGAAACTTTCTACTAAATAGCCACCAAACCACCTGCGACTACGCCCTGATTTCTTGGGAAGCAATAAGTCACATTTGTGTCTGCTCTCTGTATCTCCCGACATGAAGTCCAATAAAGGCAGCTACGGTGTGAAACTGGACCTGTTGGTAAATGTCAACTAAGCTCCCGCAACTATGCCCGGATCATTTGAGTAGGAGCAATGAGTCACATCATGTGTCCATGCCCTAAATCTGCCGAACTTGAAAATTACTGAAAGCAGCGACACCTGAAAGTAATAATTGATGATGAACGTCCACTAACCCTCCTGCATCTATATCCTAATTTATTGGGAAGGAGAAATTAGTCACACCCTGAGTCTGCGCCATGAGTCTGCCCGATTTGAAGATTGCAAGTGAAAGTAGCTACGCCCTGAAAATAAATATTGATGGCAAACGTCCACCAAGCCCCCGGCACCTGCACTCTAATTCCTTGAGTAGGAGAACTTAGTCACACGATGCGTCTTCGCCTTGAATCTGCCCGACCTGAAGTTATGGAAAAGTAGTTACGCCCTGAAAATTAATATTGATGGTAAATGTCCACTAAGCCCCCTGCATCTGCACCCTAATTTATTTAGTAGGATAAATTAGTCACAGTATGTGTCTAC
>JGI24021J15306_10009296_pt1 | contig 12154 bp, 7 predicted proteins | sample Ectturendosymbi1_FD_15306 | JGI IMG/M metagenome (IMG submission 15306)
CTTTTTATCAAAATATTGTCTCGTCGGGTGGTTTTCCGTGGACGACCGCTCCTCTTACAATCTGAATAAGATCCACAATTCTTGAACTTGACCACTGCCTGATGCACTGCTGTTTTATTGACTGCAAGGCATTCACTTATTGCGCGTTCAGTGTATCCTTCCTGGCGTAGAATCACGATCTGAGCTCGCTGTGCCTCAGAGAGACCGTTTCTTACCCATTCTGAGGCAAGAAAATAATGACGAAAAAACAAAAAAACCTCACTGCTGAATGGTTAACTGTTTATGACTTGAAACAGTCTTTTGCGTCACACTCTCGCTCACCAGAAAGGACAATGCAATCGCGAACGATTTCTGATGCAATACTGCGGAACAAGTAGCTTCGCACACAAAATCGACTTTGGTCTTAAACTTTTGGCCACGACTGTATAATGTAGCAACAACTATAGAAAATTTGTAGGGAGAAAGTTTGTCGCATAAAAGTTTTTAGGGCAAATGTAAAGAAATTTGGGGAAATTATCCTTTGCACCCCCAAAAAATTGCCTGCTCGTACACCAATGACAAAAACAGAAAAGAGCTGAAACTCCTCATAAAAACTAAATTTCAATCAAGAATTTGCCGTTTCAAGAACTTTGCCGATTAAAATAAAAATTACCTTTTAATCGAGAACGTGCCCGGGATATTTTGAAACAACTTTTGTTACAATTGAAACAGCTTCATTCAAACAGCTTGGAAAACTGAAATAGCTTCATTCAAATTTAGGAACTTTTCTAATTTACCCATATAGACATTCGACGGAACAAGTTTTTTTAGGGGGGGGAAAGAACACCAGTTGTTTTTTGCAAGTAACGGCAATTTCGTGTTCAGCAGCATAGTCACCACAAGCACTTAGAAGACGTTGGAACTTGGAGTCCATTAATACTGGAACTACATGAACCAGGGATATCTAGAAAACTAGATATCCCTGAACTGAACAGAAATAGATCGTATATCAGCAGCAAACATAGATGATTCAAAACCATATTTCCCACAGTACATTCTACTCTGGCTGAACACAGCTGATCTGAGATTTAATCAAGTTTTCATGAAAGACATAAGTCTAAATAACCTGATAAGAAAACTGCATAAACAACGTTGCGCACCACTTTTTAGCTCGTTATGGGCGCCATTTTTACAATAGCTCATTGGGCAGCAGTTTGTCATTAAAAAACATAGTAAAAATGTTAACTTTCATTTGACTCGACACCAAGGGCGTAACGAGGTTAGATGGGAGTAGCACCCAGGGAAAGAAACAAGTTTGGCGTCCCCATGTTCGAACCTGAGGTCTTTCGGAAGCAAATGTACTGCATTAAAGAAAGTAGTCTACTTGCGACATTATTGGGACTTTACTGCCCTCCTCGCAGTGATTTGCCGGTCCCATAGTGATTCGGCGACCGGGGAATTGTGCCCCCTTTCCCCTTCGTTACGCCCCTGCTCGACATTGACCCTAGTTTGCAAACCAGTAACTCGAAGCGACTCAATAGTTCTTCTGACTCGACCATGTCATAACTAACTCTCACTCGACTCCATAAAATTTTAGATGACTCTGACACGAAACGCTTGTGACTCGACAAATATGACTCCGGCCCATCACCGCAACTCAATGCAGTTGCTGGATTTCATCTCCTGTTCGTATATTTGGAGCACAAGTTCAAGGGAATGCTGCCATTTTCGTTGGAGTAATAATTAATTTCATACGGTTCTAACACGAATTGGTCATATTTGAAAGCATTTATTTACAATAGTGTTTAATATATGCTCTTAAGTTTTTATTAAAATATAGAAACACAACTTGTTCCATACAATTTTAAGTTCATGGAAGAAATTGCTGTTTTCGGATCAAAGCTTTTTTCTTTGGTAAAGCTAGTTTTTTTTCAACCAAAAATTATCCCACCGCCCCACAAATTTTGGTTCCCCTACGTCGTCTATGTCTGTATAAATTTCCATAGTTAAAACACTTTGTATTTGACCATAAAAGTTTCAATAACGGCCATTTTGGCCATTAACCCAATTCACGATACGAGTTAAGTAACTAACTCGAGTTGTCACATCTTGAGTGAGGATTGAAGTGGGTTGGAGTTTGTATCTGAGACAAAAATATCATAATATGTTAGTAGCACTAAACCAGCGAAAAACATCTCTACCATATATATTTACGGTACAAAAGTATTGATTTAAATAGCGGGCTTTAAATCGTCCGGTAATGATATGGGCGATTGGTCATGTGGAGTGGAATGGCCCAGTAGTCACACTCGTGAAATGTAGGAATGTGAACACAGTTGCGCAAGGTGAAGCTGTGCTGTGGAAAACGTTGTAGAAGATTTCGCGTAGCTGAGCGATACCTTGGCTAAGTTGCGAAGTGCTCTCTTTGAAATTGGTAGTTTGTGCATTATACATAGGCAACTCTGCAGTCCTCTAGGATTTTGTGCCGTGTTGGAATAGATTGACTGAGACACACAACACCAGTCGAGTCAACGAACAAGGTGTGACAGATTTTTGAGCAGCATTTTTCTGGCAAATCTTAAACATGAGGACAACCAGTGTGGTAAAAATCAAGCAACTACAGCAAAACACTGCCAACCTGCGCAATATATGCATTTTGGCCCATGTTGATCATGGTAAGCTTGTGTGCAGTAGTCTTAGTGACGTGACACTACGCAAAGGTCCATGAATTTAGTTTGTGTTTTGGTATTTTTCAAACATAAGAAATACTGCATGTTAATAGATTAAATAAACCACAGATGTTTTTGATGGTGTTTTCAAGGTCATGTTTGATGTTAGACACTTTTTATGCTTCTCTTGCAACATCTCCTCTAGCCAACGTAACTTTTGTATTGACCTAGTTTGCCTACTTGATCTGACAAAGCTTAAATTGAAAGGATGAATTAGTCTTAAGTTAAAATGTTGTTTTCATGAGTTTGCTGACAATCAAAACCAAAAGTCGTGACTCCTATATTTAATCAAGCCACACTGGTGGAATTGAAGTACAACACATGACAAGCAAATATTTAGCACATCAAAAATTTGTTTTATTTAATTTACATGCCACTTTTGGAGTTTCTTGTGAAAGAGCTTTGCATACATAAAAAGGTTATAAAAATCCTTGTGCATGCAGAAATGCTCAATTCTACTAAGTCTTAATATTGTTTTTGCCAAACTACAGTGCACTGGACAAACAAACAAACTAGGATAAGCTATTCAATTATGATATACTTTATGTAAAGTCATCAATGAATGTTGTGGTTGTGTCCAGAAGCCTTTTAGGCTTTGTCACATATATCATATAGATTAGCTCCTTAAGAATTTAAGGCTATTTAAACAAGAAATTAAATGACAAGAATTTGTTCCATGCAGTTGCTGGGAGTACTGTAAAATTTAATGCTGCACTCTGTGTCCCTTTTCTTTGTTAAATCAAGGATTTCTGCTAACTAGTCTGGACTCTGTATTGAATTTCAGCAAAATGTTGTGCATGACACAAGAACTTTTACGCATGACACATGTGACAAATTGTGATTGCTTTTCAACATGAAAAAGTGGTGCGTGACATGTTAACTGAATGGCATACAGATGGGAAGGCAACAAAATAATGCTGAGACCAAGGCAAAAATGCCCACTTAATCTTTGTATCTTTTTAATATTTGCATTTGACAACTTTTCACAACACACCAAGGTATTTGTCAGTTGTGCAATGTAACTTGCAAATGGCTTTTCTAAACTTAGTCACTTGCATATTATTTCCAGTATCACGTTGAACCAGACAATACTTTCTTATCATCCCACCTGCAGGTAAACTGGGGTAAAAAGCACTGAACATCCTGTTATGTTTTCATAATTACTGTAAAACTTATAAGCTTGGATTTATTTTTCCCATGCACTGGTTTGAGCATTTCCACTTGATGGACCAAGTACAACTTTAAGAATTTTATAAGGATTGAAGCTAATGTCAACCATTGTACCAAGTGAAACGATTTATGAACTCTACTATTGGCCTTTTTCAAAAGCTCTGCTTTAAGCACTAGTGATAGCCAGAACTGTCCTTTTTGATGTTGCTAATCTGTATTCATGACTTGGTCTGTATATTGAACAGATTGTCCTAGTTGCTGCAAAACATTCCTGTAGATTCCACTAAAAATCTTGCAAGTCCTTTATAGCTTTGCAGTACAGCAGGTGTGTTATCATTGGAAAGACATTATTTTCTACTTACAAACTGGCATGCATGGCTTTATGTGCAATTTGAAACCTTTTTCAAACATGCCAAAAATGTCCTAGTTTTGTGTTCCGTGAAAGCTTCATGTATTTGAATATTTTTTTTCAGGATCTTCAAGAACTATATTTGTGCATTCTTTGGATGATTTTTCTCTAGTAAATATTTTCCCAACTGCTGATATATGATTTTTTCGTTTTGTTGGTGATATAAGCTTACATCAATATATAGTCTTGAACGTTAACAACTTTAAATTTGTAACAGGACAGATCTTGAAAAGTGCAAACTTTGCGAATACAGGGAATTAAATCTATGGGTACCTGTTTAGCAAAGTCATACATGGAAACTTTCACGTATTGTGCTGTAAAATACTCCACACTTGTGCATTCTTATTGCAAAGATAAATTCACGATTTAACCATAACCAATGAAGTGGTTTAATTTGTTATACTATAGTGTTTTTAAAAGCACCTAGCTTTGCTTAAAGTTTGTCACATTTCAGGTAAAACAACTCTGGCTGATTCGCTTATTGCTAGCAATGGCATCATTTCAAACAGAATGGCTGGCAAGGTATTGTGTATGCATTTGCATTGTACATTTGATCATGGAACAGTTTTCTCCCTGTTTTAACTAACATTATTTTGGAGTAATGTATATGATTAGAGATTACCTGCAAGTTTTAGTCAATGCCACTCAATAGTTTGAAGTCATATGCCTTATACCTAGACAAACATTCTTTTGATGTTTTTGTCACTAAAAATCTTTCATGTAACACTGCATATCGTATTAGATTATTATACTCTCGAAGGCAATGTCATACATGACATGTCGTATTCCTTTCCTAACCAACTCTTGGTTGAAACTCTTCAGTGCGATTGCAGACTTCTGGCTTCAAGGGGGCCTGCTTGTCCCAAAGTGATAGTCATCACGCCACCCCACTCCCACCATCGGTTTATAAGCTGTTCGTCAATATGAAGCATGTTGTCAGTAGGTGTAAGGACAAGCCTATCTTCATACATGTCTTTGCTGTAAAACAGGGTGAAGGTTTTCCAAGTCGTATGAACAAGAAATACAGAATGAATTGAAACCAAGTTGAACATTTCAGTGTCATTATTTTAAACAATTTTGAACCAATTGGTGCAATCTATTTAATATACGTCATTACTCTGCAATGTTTTTATTTTTTAGACGGGATTTAGACAAAAACTGTTGTGCACGTGATGATGTTTAGTCATTTCTCTATTCCTTTACAAAAAAAGCAGCTGAAATTTGTTGCAAGGTGGTTGTACCCCACAGATTTTTCAAGAAAATTTTATATTTTGCATAAACAGTCAAAATCAATCCCTTTTGTTTTTCTAATATGCCATATGCTCTGTTCATAAATAGACGACTTTAAAATTTTATACTTACAGCTTCGTTACATGGACAGTCGGGAAGATGAACAGCTTCGAGGCATCACCATGAAATCTAGTGCAATATCACTGCACTACACAAGAGGCATGTGGACTTTTAGTAAATAACTTTCTTGCTGCATTTGTTTATCGTGAAACCTGGTCAATTCTGTTAATATACTTGTATTTCAACATTTGATTAAAAGTTTGAAGCTTGTAATTTTAATTGTTTCAGGAATTATTGTTGCTTCCATTATTTCAACTTATTCCAGAAAACTTTCTAGTTGAATGAGCTAAGATTCTATTTGAATAAGAGCTGATGATGCCTACCTAGTAGGCGAAACATATACTCTGTGAGATCTTAGTGTCTGATTCTTTGTTGGAAAAGGATTCCCTTCGATAGGCAGTGATTCCAGAAAACAGTTTGGTTCATTTGAATCCATTCATTTGGTACAGAAATTTTGCATCAACTGGGTTTTGACGAGGTGGTTGCATAAAATTGACACAGCCGAGCGTTCATGCCTTTGTTTTTAACAAATCTCTTCCAATTTGTTTTTGACTCTCTGAGTATGTTTTTCATCAATTGTGGTTATAACTATTTGAAAAGAGAACGCTGTGCAAATAAGCTGAGCTATGCCCAAATGCACGTAGCCATGACCTGGAGCTTTCTATCCAGGTCGAAGCACAATCGTGAAAATGACGCTTGCGAGAGAAATGTAGATTGTAGAAGCGTTTTACTCGATCTTGATATGCAGCGAAAACCTTGTGCGCACAGGAAGGTTGTGGGGTGTAAATCTTCTTGATAATGGATCAGTCGTGTGTAGGGCTTTTCTCAGACAACTTCTTCAATAGACCAAACTAGACGCCCGCGTATAGGCAGAAAGCTACCGCGTGTTTCGACAGTGTGTATATCATTGATGTTCATTCAGCCTTGCTTACACTGCACTACCTGGTTCTGAAGAAGGCCCGTCGCCAGGTTTTGGTTGTTATAGAATGGGGCGAATCGAAAAACGGGAAGTAAACAAAACTTGCAGGAGAAACAAGGAAGAAGCATATTTTCTCAGCGTTTGCCCATACCACTGTCTATCGAAAAGGATACTTTCACAGCCAAGAATCACACGCTACGATCTTACCAGAGTATATAATTCGCCTACTATGTAGACATTATCATCTCTTATTCAAATAGAATGTTTGCCCAGACCTATTTCGGTTATTAACTCAAAGAAAGTGATCGTAAGCTCCAATACGTAATTACGCCAAGCTCCATGAAATTTAACACCTACTGGCCACTACTCTAGTTATTTTAAACTTCAAATTTTACTCGACTGCGCTGAACCTAAAACGTTGGGGCCCGGCCCGCCTCTAGCGATGGCCATGAATGAAAAATCCACCTCAGCGTTTGTCACTAAAAATATGGTTGAGCTGGAAATCGTTGTTCGTGATTCGCCATCGGGTCTGAGTTTCGTGCACAGAAGCAATTCTCGCCGCACTTAACTGTCCAGTCAGCGACCGACGTCTTGACCTAATAATGACCTTTTGATTGAAAATGAAAAACTGTCGAAAGGGCTCAGCCACTTCGAATCAGCATAGTATCAGGGGTGCACTGCTTGGTAACTTTTGTTTACAAAATTATTTATGGGTGTTGACAACTTTTGCAAAGACCCATGCAGTTTCCAGCGTCTGTGTAACCTCCCGTGTGTGGTTGTTAGGAGCCGAAGAAGAGTTTCTAATCAACCTCATCGACTCGCCCGGCCATGTTGACTTTAGCAGTGAAGTTTCCACTGCCGTCAGACTGTGCGATGGCGCAGCAATCGTTGTCGACGTGGTGGAAGGCGTTTGTCCCCAGGTAAAGTTAGACTTTTCTAATGTGTTTTCTTGCACTTGTCAAATAAGCTTCAGCGACAGAGGTGCATGAAGACGTTCAGTTTTCTTTGTAACAAGTGCTCGTTTGTTTCGTAGCTTTAGAAATCCTCTTTGTTTGCTGCGTTTAGGGGTTCTGTATTTTCAAAGTGACCGTGTAACGGTTATATCCTATTGTTAATATTCGCAGACCCAAGCAGTGTTGAAGCAGGCTTGGCTCGAGAAGCTGACGCCGGTTCTGGTTTTAAATAAGATCGATCGGTTGATCACTGAACTGCGTCAATCCCCCCTCGAAGCTCACCTCCACCTGCAGCAAGTTCTGGAGCAGGTAAGATTGGTTTAAACTATGGTTTACGATACCATAAATATTGGTTGTGCATAACTTGCAATCGCTTCTACCAACGTTTGCTATTATCTGTTCATTAAGGACCTCCCTCAACTAATCGAATCGTGACGTATGAATTTAGTTGCATCATGGTCTACTTATTTTAAGTAGGCCATGTTTGTACTTTTGTTTTTTCATATGGATCTTCAGCAGCGAAAAGCAGGATGTAAAACTTTAAATCGTTAACAAGACGATCACTTTCTCACGTTTGCCTCGTTCTTCTGCTCAGGTTAATGCAGTCATGGGAAGTCTGTTTTCTGCTGACATACTCGAAAAATCAGCCCAGCAAGCTGAGACCAGCAAAGTCAATTCCGAAGACGGCAAGGTAGGTGAATTTTATTGTGTGCAGAGGATATATGTCATCGGATTGCTTTCATAAAGAACTTCCCAAGTCCAAAGAGGACCTGTGAGTTGTGACATTGTAAAGGGGCGCGATGGGTTTTCTCCTAAAAGTAAGTTGATGTGCAAGTCCACTTGCTCTGTGGCTTTCTGTTGCCAGGGCCGCAACCAGCAGATGTTTTCAGGTGGGGCGAAGTGATTGTAACTTGTTCTTGCGCTATTTTCGGGGGGGAAAATATTTGCAACTCGTTGTTGTACCTAACAACGAAATGTGATATTGAAAATTGCGGGGAGGCCATTGCCCGGTTGCCCACCAACTGGTTACGGGCCTGTCTGTTGCCATAAAAAGATTCCCTTCAAATTCTTTCACTTTTAAGCATTGCTTACGGCGCATATCAGTATGTCCAATGAATACAATTAGGCCTTCGGCTCAAAAGCTTTTTGCATTTTAGGTTGTTTATGATTGGAGCAGTGGCCTGGATGAAACAGATGATTCAGATTTGTATTTCGCTCCAAATAAGGGCAACGTTGTGTTTGCCAGCGCCACCGATGGATGGGGTTTTCAGTAAGTTCTGCAGCACGAGTTTCACTGAGATCACGAGACAAATTCCACGTTTCAATGCAAAGCTTTTTCTCTTGTTTCGCAAAGAATCGAACACTTCTCTCGTCTTTTTGCTGAAAAACTTGGTATAAAGTCGTCGGTGCTAAGAAAAACGCTCTGGGGAGACTACTACGTTAACACAAAAGCGAAGAAGATACTGAAAGGAGCTCAGGTGGGTTCTGTTAAGATATTTTTAAAAGTTGCATCGTTTGGGCGTTGCTATGGAGAGTAATCATGTTTGTTTCCCTTTGTCATCTCCTACAGGCAAAAGCGAAGAAGCCTCTGTTTGTTCAGTTCATTCTGGAGAACCTGTGGTCGCTTTACGACACTATACTTGTGCGCAAGTAAGTCGAAACGCAACAAAGTTGCAGAAGTTCAATCATCGTCGCGACTATGATGATCGCTGGTGCTCAGTGTTGAATACGTTGCGTTTGCCGCTTGCGTCTTCCAAATCTCAGGTCGGCGGTGGGAGTGAATAGGGTCGTAGGTGGCGTTGGATAGAATACAGACCTTGCCCGTTGAAAGACAGATGCGGGTATTTTAGGTAGAATTGATGTAGTTACATTAGGCTTATATCTGCTGCGCAGTGGTTAAAATATACGAGTTGAAGGCTGTTGACCATACGAATACTCCAAACTTGCTCTGAAACATTTCACATGTCGTGCTTGTTCTCGGTGGTATTGGATGAAAACTACGCAACGGAAATTAACCCCAAGCAGCCTTTACATGTCTGATTTATTTGGCTGCTGTTTTTTCTTATTTTGCTATCGACTGCGTTCATCTACTGTAATACATAGTGTTGCACTCCTGCTGAGCAACCAACCGCCATGTCCAGAGTTTTTTAGTTTTTATGCTTGGCTAAACGTCCAGGTGTTCGTGGGTAGTTCGTATTTCTGTGTATGCAATTACATCTTCTATCATAGACGGCCATCCTGTTTTAAGGGACCCGGACAGATGCGAAAAGATCGCCAGTTCTCTTAACGTCAAGGTAGCAGCTCGAGATTCTCGAACGCTCAAATCCGACCCGAAGTCATATCTCCACGCCTTGTGCAGCCAGTGGTTGCCTCTTGCCAATGCCGTCCTTTGTATCCTTCGACAAAGCTTTTATTAGATCACATGCAGTTGGAGCTTGCAAAAGTACAAAACATATCAACAGCCAATCTTTTCCACTATTGTAGATCCAAATAGTTTTGATTTTATTCGTTGGTGAGAGCCTGTTGATCCATTTCGTAAGCGGTGATTTTCATGCTTCCGGTAAGCCCGCACGCTGAACAACAATTGAACGTAACCCGAGCTATCAGGACGCACTGCGTAGATCTGTTGTTGAACCGGTGGAGTTTTTCGCTAAGATAGTGATTTCTTTCGACCAGCGTTCAAGTGCCGCTAAGAACAAAATTGTATTTTCAACAATTAGTGGCCTTTTTCGGGACGCCGCACCAGCAAATGGTGGAGAAGCTCATGTCGCGAAAAAGATGCTGTCGGCGTCACATTCCTTAACAAGCGTGGTTTCTACTCTGAAGCGGCTGTCTGTGATCACGTGCCCAGTCCGCAGTCGATTCTGGAAGAAAGAGTGGAGGGTCTAATGTGCGGGGCGAACAAGTCCTTCGCGTCGCTGCATGAACAAACACAAGCTCTGAAGCAAGGTACTGACACACTCTTGACGTCGCTAGAGTTTTTGAACAGATATTTTTGGTAAACGAGTTGTTAGAGCGTTCTGCTCCACAGTAAGCATTGTGCAGACTATAGAAAATTGTGGGAACAAGCGTTATACGATTTCAGTCGTTTTTGTTTGTTTCCTTTTTTGTGCGCATGCGCTATCGAGATTGGAATTTTTTCTATTTGTGGGAAAACAACAGAATCTCCGGAAATTTCCCCAAAGGATTTTATGCATCTGAAACTTTTTTGCCTGCGTTTGTTTCAGATTTCATAAAATGCGACCCGTCGTCAGGGACTTCAATCGTCCTCGTGTCAAAAATGGTGGCTGTGGATGTTAAATCCTTGCCGGAGAACAAGCAAAGGCAAGCGTGTTTAATTTTTTCATTTGTTTGTCCAATGACACGAGACAAAAAACGACAAAAGGGTCTAGTTTCAGGGGTCGGCAACCTACGGCACGCGTGCCATATTTGGCACGCCAAGCAATTTCCAATTTAACGCAGAAGCTTTTAGTTTTGCGTATCAATTTCGTTATGTTTTACACAGAAGGTATATTGAACTTGACTCGTATAAAAACACGCATGTTGTTGGCACACAAAATGATTTGAAACCTAAGTGGGCACACAGTTGCCAATAGGTTGCAGACACCTGCTGGAACGTTTCACTCCGTGTTTGCGTTTGAACAGCGTAGCTCTACCACTGAAACGACTTGCTTTCCATTTTAGAATGAAATACACGAGTTTGTATCTACGAAAAATTGTGGCTTTCAGGACTTCGACAATTTTTTGGTTTCTTTCTTGTGTTTCTTGCAAATTTCTGTGCTTCTTGAAACACCCAAGGAAGTATTTACCGACACATCGACAGAACATAAAAATGACGCGTCGCTTTTCAGACCGCTGACCGTTGAAGAGCTGCAGCGCAGACGCGAGGACGTCCGGCGGAAACACAAGGCGCAAAACGCGGCCGCCTCCTGCAAAGATGAGCCGGTGGAGCCTGAAAAAGCATCCTCAGCGGAAAAAGACGAATCTTGCGCTGAAGATCCGAGCGAAACCGAGCAACCCGCAGCGGAGACGGAATGCTTCATCGCCTTTGCGCGCGTCTTCAGCGGTACTTTGCGTGCCGGGCAGGCTGTTTACGTGGTCGGGCCAAAGTATGACCCGGTGACGCTATTGGACGCGGAGGTAATAACTAGCGAGTGCTTGAATTTACCCTTATTTTGGGAACTGGTATCCCTGTTTACCGTCAGGTTCTTTTTTCTTCTGTTGATCTAACTCCACGTTTATACAGTAAAACAAAACAGGGCCGCAACCGACTGATATTTTCCGGGGCGGGGNGAGCAAAATGATTGTAGCTTGTTGTTGTACCTAACAACTAAACAGTTGTTATTGAAAATTTCGGTGGAAGGCAATTGCCCGGTTACCCCCCTCCCCTGGCTGCGGGCCTAAAACAAAACATACTTCAATAGAATATTTGCGATTCTGTCCCGTGCATGGTTTGCAGTACCCATGCGGTCACGTTAAAATTTATTGTAGCCGTCGGGAAGAGAGAAGCTAATCCAGTCCAATCCACATATCGCGAAAGCCGTCGTGAGCAACGTGTACGTGTGGATGGGAAGGGAGCTGGAGAGCGTCGACGAAGTGCCTGCGGGGAATTTTGTGGGTAAGTTGATTTCGTCGGGGTACTGCG
>JGI24021J15306_10009298_pt1 | contig 12153 bp, 6 predicted proteins | sample Ectturendosymbi1_FD_15306 | JGI IMG/M metagenome (IMG submission 15306)
TTCTGTACTGTCTGTTTTTATCAACCTGCGTTCTGCAGAGTGTGTGTGTTCATACTATGGACTTCGTGTCTGCTATAAACAAATAAATTAAATGAAATTATCGTTGGAAAGCACAGCGCGTATTCATGCCAAGAGAGAACCACCCGCAAGCGCACAGGCTGCAGCACGTCTGGTGACAGGCAAGCAAACGGCTGCCTGGTCTCCGCTCAGAGCGCAGCGAACATCAATCACGTTTAGTCCAAGCGCGTAATTTGCACGGTCGGAATGACAAATACCAGCAGCGCATTGGAACCGCGACTTAAAAACGACTTTATAAATAGATGGATCGTTCGCATCATCGCAACCTCTGTCGCAAACGCCACGCAAATTGCGGGGTTTACCGGCGAAGCCCGCTCGCGAGGACGTCTTTTTTTCCGCGATGTATGACAAGTCAAGGTGGCCAATGCAGCCACGCAGACACAAGTTGAGTTGCAATCGCGATCACGATCACTTCTCCCAGTTCCCACGCGGGGAGACCACCATGTCTGCTACTCGGACCGCTGACGAACGAACAACGCTGCATAATGCAATGATTCGATGCAGTGGTATCGTAAAGTACCGGTGAGTTTAACTGGCAAGGGCACCGGTATCGATATCGAAACAATCAAACCTGGGCTATTTGGAGCCAATGCAGGTATTTGTTTTCACCGATATAATCATCATCAATCGCTTACAGAACCTTCAATTGCTTTCAGTATCCGACTGCACTTATACAATACACCTGCACAAATGGATTTTATTCATACACATGTCTGCTGCCTGTACAGATTCTCTTGATATCACTGCGTACGCATGTCGACGCTACACAGTCATAGTCGTCTGACTAATACCGGAAGCTATTGACACGTTGTCAAATGCAACTATATAAGGACTTCGGCATATTCGCTTGTGGCCGGTGAGACTGAAAATAGATTTTCCTTGCTCTAATGCCGCATTGCTCAATCTCCAAATTTACCTACACTTACGATAACAACCTCAGTGAAAACTCCTTCAAACGTAATGGTATTTGTTGCTAACTGCTTGAAATTCTCCGTTCGCCGAAACACCCCACATGAATAAAAGTTCATTAACCCACTGACACGCCATGAATAAGGTCAATAACGTGCGAACTCGGTAACTTAAAACTATCACAAATGCTGTCATCAGACATGGGGTTACATGAGCAAATCTAATCGCCTTAACCAAATCTAAAGCGTTCGCTGTTGTAATTCTTTGGCATTTAAGACGATATAATATCTTGGTACGAAATGCAACGACACTGCGCGCATTTTATTTCGTTTTTCTGCTTTATATTGTGAAGCAAAAGCAATCGCATTTTCGGTAATCACGATCTACTGCGCAGATATAGGTGAAACTGATTTGTTGTAATACGTGAAATACGTAACACGTGAAACTGATAACAAACAAATTATTTTTTTGTTTAAAGCAGTGGTTCTTAGCCGGGAAAGGCTTCCCCTGGGTGGCGTCAATAAATTTCCAAAGGGCGAGCTCTTACGCGTTCTAAAACATGGAAAGTTTGATCAATAAATTTACCAATTCAAATATATTTGTTTTTACAATTTATATGATGTCAGGGGGGCTTGAAACAAAGGATGGGCAATTAAGGGGGCGTGGTAGAGAAAAGGTTAAGAACCATTGGTTTAAAGGCTTTGTCAGTGGATTTAAACAACTCCGCAATGTAGCTTAAAATCAGGTTGCAAAATATCAAACTGTCCTTCTTTCAGCAGGACTATCGCTGACACATTCTATTGTAAACAGGTAAACAAAACATACATTCTATCCTAAGTGCTTAAATCCACCATCGCATAGGTCCTCATCAAATTGTCTTTGGCGAAGATTCTTACGTGACAGATATCAGGATTCCGCAAAAAAAACAACAAAAGAGCAGGGTGAAATTACAAGCACAACAAACAACACCATGTACAGAACTTCTAGCGATCTGTTAGCGGCATGTTGTTGATTCGGGAGCGTATTCTGCGCCAAACGCCAGGTGCAGTTATTTTTTGTTAAGCTGACACAAGCAATTAGCCGTGCGCCTGATGGACAAAAAGCGAATTCTGATTAAGGGTTTTACTGAGCTTGAAATAGCATTCCCTACTTGCTGTCCAGAAACGAAACATTGCGATTGCATCCGTACATTACCGACATGTTTTCATCAGCATCCGCTGACACCTGTTCCACCTGTGTCATTGTACGCAAACACGGCATGGGTTCAGACTGGGATCTCTCACTTTTTGCTAGTACGACGAATGGGAAACTGTTTATCATATGATAATGAGCAATGGCAGTAAAACTGGTATAGTTCGTCCCTGACTGTTAAAATAGAAAAAATAGCAGTTTTTTTTTAAGTCGTTCCCTGTTTCTGTAGTTTACCCACCTCAATAATCTTTGAACCACGCTAAAATGGTCATATATTACTTAATTTTAGCTGCACATGAATGCTTTAAAGCCGTGGCTCTTAAGAGGTCCCGAGTGAAAAATCTGGGGGTCCCCGGAAGGAGTGTTTACTTCTAGCCCTCAGATACGCAAACAAAAAAGACCACCATTTTGACTAATGACATGACGCAGACGAGGGGTCTCCAAGGCAAAGTATTTTTATGAATAGAGGTCCCCGGGGTCAAAAAGGTTGAGAACCACTGATCTAAAGTGAATGCATCAAAAGTGAATGCAAAACCGCAGTCAAATTCCACCTGACGAAACGCGACAGTGCCCTGTGGAAAATTTCCTATCTTAACACAAACAAATTAATGGAAGCAAACGTGTACGATCGACGCGCAAGCATAACAAATATGCGATCGACGATAGTTTTTTTTAAATCCCGAGCAATGGAGCAAACATCAAAGGGGTCATGCGGCTTTTACACTAAACACACAGATCGAAACCTCGAATTGTCAGGTATTATAGTTTGGCGTCCAAGGTGTTAGTACTGGGCTGAGCTGATATGAGGCTGTAAGCTCAAAAGTCAACAGCAGCACCGATGAAGAAGTTCTTTATGCGATCAGTACGCCGCCAGCAGACACTGCGCCATGTAGTAGACAAAACGGAATTAAATCTGCTTTACTCAGCAAAACGAATGACTTAAATCGATTTGCAATCAGCAAACACATTTATGGCATTATCTTAAGAGCGCAGTGTCTTCTATTTGTAAAATGGCGCTTTTTGATGGCGTGACAACGGTAATTGGTGATGTTGCACCTTGTTTTAAATAGTTTCCCCATTCAAGCTTCCTCGGCAGCTAAAAACATCTAAAGAAGATCACCTTTTTTCTGTATCACCACTGTTCACTTTACTTCGAAAAAGTCTGATCAAACGTGGAATGGGATAAAAACAATAGAGAAATGAAAACATAGGAGTATGGAAGAACAGCAAATAGCTACAAAAGCTCTGGAGAAAACATACAAACTTGCCTTTGTCTGAAGACACACCGAAATAGGTTGGCCAAGCGTCGTCGAAAAATTTCAGATACGGCAAAAATTAAAACAGTTTCAACAAAACAGCACAAATAATGTCGGTACAAGTTGGATAACTTGGCAGTCGAAGATAGGAAAAGCAAAAATAAACACAAGCATTTTTCACAAAAAAGGTTCGTTTTGAATATGCCGGGTAAACTTGCAATATGCCACCCTTAGGCAACATCTGGGGAAAATGTGTCTACACTACGATAGGAGGCGTTAAAAATACGTTTTCATGCAAAGCCACAAGCAACATTAATTTTTGTCAGCGTTGGGAACTTATGTTCATTTTGTCAACAACCAAGATTCGACAGGCTCACACTTTGCATTCACAGCGGGCTCACGCGCAAAATGATGTGCCAACAGCGGCGTTTCCTCACTATTATCGTCGCAAACACTCAACTTGGGAAGAATTTTCAGTGTTTGTGCAATTTCCTTGACGCCCAAGCTGCAGTCGTGAAAAGGAGACGCGCAAAAACAACCCCGCTGATCATTGTTTACCGGTTGCGGTGCAAACACGACTGCGAAGGTACAGGCTATAGCCAATTGAAACGAACCGCGAACTTCCGAGCCCGAAAAAACAAAAGCGCAGAACCGCTGAAGCATAACGGCAGTCGACAGCCGTGCTAAAGCCCTTGAGCTGCGGGGTATCGCTTGGCGGAGTTGAAAGCAACACAAACGGTTCGCAGGCGAACTTGGTACACGTCTCTCCTCGACAATTAACGTGAAAGGGTAAGTGCACGCAGGTTACGCCCACTGTACCTGCGAAAGGTTCGCCGGGGTGCAAATGGCAACAGTGGGGAGTCTTTGCTTGAAGCTGGGATGCAATGGCAGAGGAAACCATTGCATCACCAGAGCTATTCGTCTAGCTGGAAACGAAGACCCGCTTACGAGCTTTTACCGCAAACCAGAGAGATTTTTCTTAAGCCCAGGAGTCAATGTCACGTTGCACGCGTCGACAAGAGACAAGCATTGGTTTGTAAAGCGATTTAGCAAACCAACCTCAGCCACACTGCGGCAAGCGGCTTCCTGCTACGAATTCTTTTGGTCTATTGAGAATAAACAGCAAGGAAAACGCTATAATACGGACAGATGACAAGCATGGCTTCACGCCAAGTAAGTTCTCACAAGCCTGTAGCCCGTCCAATCAAGGCCTCCTGTTTATCTATTGTCGGAGACTTTGGCCACATGCGCTATCTCATACACTGAATGTAAATTCAGGGATAGGCGTGTACAAAAGCGAGCAAAGTGTGATTGTTTCGTCATAAAATAGTTCCACTAAGTAAATTTCCGCTATCAAAAAATCAGTCCCGTCGCCACGATGGGGCTTTGGTGGGCTTAGCCCCCCCAAACAAACCTCCAAGCCCCCCAAATTGAAACGTGCAACACTATAAATAAGTGGAGTTTTGATTAATTTTATGATCTCAAGACCCCCCAAACAAAGGGAAAACCTCCCCGCAGAACTGCAAATCCCCCCTATTGCAAACTTTCTGGCGACGGTTCTGCAAAAATGCTTTGTGAAGTTGCGAGTCATGTAAAAATTTGGCAGGTTTCGATATTCATATGAACAGATAAACATTTGCTGTCAAACCTACTAGTAGGTGGAAACGCAACAATCAGCAATGCAACGCAACCATACTTTACTATTTTCCTCGTTGCACACGAAATCGACCTTACCTTGCAGGATGTCTTTTGTTTAACCGACGCTTAGGCCAGGCTGCTACGCAGCTTCGGGTAACTAGCTGCACTGATCGCATTTCAGCTGTTGCTTGACAAGCGCTGTTGGCGGTTCACCTGAAGTTCACGAGCACTGTTAAGGAATGGACGGTTCGCCGACCAAACCGCACAGGGCGATCGATCGCTTCGACAACGTTCACATTTCAAGATCTTAAACACAAAGCTTCTCGTCTTTGAATCAGTGCAGTGAGCCCTCCAACAATGCTGGCTACTGCACTGAGCGAGTTTGCCAAATGAACTCGCCAAGTGGACGAGCGAATGGGACACTCGCTCGCACGTTGTTTACTTCTTGAAGTGCTGATCTTCGTCGAAACGAGCTGTTTTCTATCTCGTAATAGCGCCTCCTCGGTTTCGCCAAAAAACAATCCTCCCTTTTTTCGTTAGTGGGTAAAACAGTTTTTGCGAAAGCAGAAGACGAGCGCAGGTTAAAAAACAAATCACTTGGGAAGGCACCAGATGTTTTGAAGAAAAACCATGCGACAAACCATGTGACACGTCGGTTCGCATTTCTGGTCTAGTTTTGGGGACGTTTGGGAAAAACCAAGAACATTTTCATCCGACCAAAGTACAGGGGCGCATCAAGCTACTAAGGTTAGGGGGGTGTTTTCAGTAATATTTGGTAGTCATGTCTCATTACGGGTTAAAACTACTGTAAGAGAGAGTGATGGAGTCTCGAGACTTGGTCTCGATCTCGAGACGAGTCTCGAGACCCATTTTTGCGAGTCTTGGTCTCGAAGGCTACAGGTCTCGTGACTTCGAATGTTGCAAAGAAATGATATAGTAAAGTCTCTATAATTCAACGATTTTTTGTTTGTTGTATTTGCAGGTAAGAAACAACCAAAACAGTTCGAAAAATTCCAGAAATTGGAAAAAATTCAACTTAGAAGTGATGACGGCATTTTTTTTAAAATTTCGGTAAAATGCACAAATTTTGAAGTCTCGAGTCTCGGTCTCGAAGTTCAGGTCTCGGTCTCGGGATTTTTGATGAAGTCTCGGTCTCGAAGTTTTAACCAGGCCTCGGTCTCGAAGGTTACGGTTTCGACTGCATCACTGAGAGAGATGAAATATACTTCACAACACTGCTGTGACAAAACAATGGACGGCAAAATGGCCTTAAATGCGAATGCTGTTTTGCGAATTGTTCAAAATCATGATGAATATATTTACTTTCGTAGGTTTTAGAGGGGCGATCGCCCCAATCGCCCTCCCTGGATCCGCCCCTGCCAAGGTGATGATTTTGCTCGGATTTTTTCTCTTTGATAGTGTTGACTGTTGAATGGAATATGCCCAGCATCCACAGGTTAACTTGACAAGACGACTTTGACAATCTCCTGTAATACGCTCAAATTCAGAAGGCAACAAACCGTTTCACGATCTTTCTGAAATGCGCACGCAAAAAAGCACGTAACATTGTCGATCAATCGAGAACGTTACCGGGAATACACTCTAACAACACGTAGAAAGCAAGGAAGTAACGACTTGGATGAGACAGTACGGCTGTCGTTTTTTTTCCCGAGGTAAACGTTTGCGGTGTTGCTAACCGGAACACATACGCGCCGCGAGAAGATAGGGGGAACCGTCGCTACGGAGACAAGGCAAATCGAGAACAGCAAAGCGGTAGGAATTTTTTTCACCACACGCTTATTCAGATAAAACTTTTTAACGGTCGCATTCATCATTAAGGTGCTTCAACTGTGACTTCAGCGTCGTGGAATTTGCGTGTAGTGCGAAAACCACGCCGACAGCCCCACAAAGGAGAACCCAGTTCCTGTTTCCCAAAGGACAAAGTTTCTAACTTTGTTCAAACAGAGTCGTTAAAAAAAAAGCAGACGAAACGTATNTTTCTATTGATTGGAAGATTACCCATGTCACGTCCAAATTTGTGAAGGAACTGAGGACACTTAACCTGAGACTACAAATGATGAAGGGAGTGAAATCAACAAAAGTAGTTTCAGGAACATGTTATTTTTCTATAGAATGCAAGAGATTACAAAACAAGTAGCAATCGCAAAAACCCAACAACAATCCCATCACCCGATTGGGAAGTTCAAAATTTCGGGAAACACTTCGCGCCTCGGATTAGCTCCAAGGCAATGCTTTTAGTTTTAGTGACCAGATGCATTAGTTTACGCATTACACGTTGTCTGAAACGTCTCCTTATTGGTTAAAAAATACTACAAGAAGCGATTAAATATAATGTTTAAAAAACGGTAAAATCGTGATGTGAAGCGAAAACGAATTTGAAAACGTTCATACATGCATTTTCGAAAAAACGCCCTATTAATTAACTCAGGTTTACATCAAGCAGTCAAATATTATTGATCTCAATATTAATTCCCAGTATGAAAAATGCTAGATCGCTAGTTTCCAAAATCGTTCAGTTCAATATGCTGTTCTTGGCATTTTGTATATTGCATGACCACCTTGGTAAAGCTGAACAGAGTATCCTACAGACATCTGACTTCATCAAATTGGTGAAACGCTCTATGAACTATACATGGGGAAACATTCGCGACACCTTTTCATCAGTGTAGTAGTTTTCAGGCAAACCTACAACGACGGTAAATTGATCAGATGTTTTACAACTTAAACCTGGAAACTGTCAAAAGCAAACAGCAAAAATACGCAGTTTAGAAAACGTGACTATAGGAACCTACCACTCGCTCAGTGTAAAGGTATTATCGACTGACTCGGCACCTTCGAGAAGAAACTTAAGAAAATTATTGGTAGGCCACATTACACTTTTGAAGCTAGCAAAAACGTCTGGCCTTGCGATCCTCGGTGTTTCCTTTGTATGTTCAATGCAAACGTTCAAATGTTCCAATCAGCCTCGAGAAATGCATGCGTTTTATGGATCCATACAACGTGGGAATCTCACACAACGGTGCTCACTGCTCATGCTGGGTCACCATGCAGTGGCGCAGCCAGAATAAGACCGAAGATGCCATGCCCCCACGAAACAAATTTGTTAAAATTTGACTGATAGAAAATAAACGGAAGGAACAGTCGGACTTGAGACGACGTCAGTGACGGACAACTTAATTCACTGGCCCCTCCCGAACAAAATTCTTGGCTGCGCTACTGTCACTATGGACACAATAAACATCAAGCATTAGATTGCAAAGCTCCGAATTTGATTTAATCTGTGATGTTAATGAGACAGTGACCTGCTGCAAACGGGCAGCTTTGCTGCTGGTGCGTACACAATATTGTGGATTTATAGAACATTCCGCCTGTCGTGCATTTTTTTGCTAAGTTTTTCGCTTCCAACAGGAGCTTATACGATCCAAAGAGGCATTCTTCACAAACTCACATCCTGTCGTATGAGCATGACTTCCACAGGCAGAACGCCATCCTCGTTTCTAAACGAAATTTCACATTCACAACAGGCAGGAACGCAAGTAGCAACACCACCGTTTGGTTTGATTCCAAGATAGCTGCATCAAAACCTGAGTGAAGACTTCTAAAGCGCTTGGGCAACGACCGCATTCGAGAACAGACGAATTCTGCAACGTCGCAACTCGAATCTACTGATCCAAATAAAACTACAGTATTTTAAACTATCTTAACGAAAAAACAGTTTTTTGTTTTTGCTGTGGGCAGCTGACTACCCAACCCTGCTACAGCTGAACGGCTTTGAACCTAACCCGAAACGCAATCAGTGACACGCTCTCAGCATGAAAGGCTGCTACTGTCCACGGCTAGTTGCGGTGACGTATTGCCGTTGACAATTAGTCACGTGACTTAAGTTAAATGCGAACTGACTCGAACGTCAGTGGCCATCGCCGACGCACGTAAATGACGTCGTCGCAATACTTGAACCAAACATCGGCTGAATGCTGCCGTTTCCGAAGACCGTAGTAGGTTGTCCGCGTTTTGAGCAGCCACCTGGTTATACCTCAAATACTGCAGCTTTGCTTGGCGTAGAGCAGGAACAAGAGGAAAAGCCAAGCTTGCCTGGATATCAAGGTACACTCATTCGTTTACAAAAATAGCTTGAAGACCGATACGCAAATATTGTGTTTTTTGTGCTTCATATAACTTTCATTGCTACTTTTTATTTTGCTGTAGCATAGTTAGCCATTTGTTTGATTTAACTTTCTTTTTTTGTCGAATAAATCGAAGAGGGAAAATACCAATTGCCACGCTTTGACCGTAAAACAACAGAACTATTCTGCGATTTGAATCTAAATAGAGCAATGAAGGCATTGGTGTATTACATGCTTTTCTCCTAAAGTTCCTCACGGGAGTGTAGTGCTAAAAGAAGTGAGTGAACACTGATTTTGCGAGAAATCATTCTTAGGTACAACCAAGATAGTCCAACATTTTTTTGATGAGAATTGAAAAAATACAACAAAACCAGTAATGCATGGACGTGCCATCAAAAAGTTGGGCAACGTCGATCCAATCATACAAGTGGACAATGACGCCCTCTCTCCGTGCCGCTGAACCGTGCCACTGCTACTCTGTTTCCATTTGTGAAACTGTCGAAACCTTTGCTGTTTGGCGTTCACAAGTGCAAAGAAGTATTTAAGGTATTTAGTCGTTGAGTTCGCCCTTATCCGCTTAAGTGTTGAAGCTGAAGTGGCGCCGCATCGCCCGGCGGTGGCGCTGTGCCAAGAGTTCTTCAAAACAAGTGCAACATGTGCGCGATCAACGGTTTCGCGTTTCTCGCATACGCGAGATAGGTTTGTTTTGCAGTAGTTCAATCACCTGTTTTGAATTTTTGTTTCAGACAGAAAAAGCCAGTCGCTGGGTTAGGTCCACAGATGCGAGACAGCTCAGTCAAACATATTCTTGGCAGCAAATGCCACGAACAGCAAATACGCTTGCTTCGCGCCGAGATCCACCGAAAATAACGGACCGCAGTCTGATTTTATCACTTAACAGCACTTTTACGAAAGGTCTTTTCCAAGAAAGCCGGGCCGGAGGAAACACACAAGCCTGTCCACTTCTGAAATCGCAGCAGGTTTATAAAACTTGTGTTCTTGCGTTTCTCACTAAGAACTGAGGTCGATCACATTTTCTGTCGCGGTCTCATTCGAAATTGGAGAGAAGCTTGCAATTTGATGACGACAATTTGAAGACGTTATTCGAGAACATTCGTCGCAAACGCGCGTTTACCCCCCACCTGACCAGGGGAACAGTGAATTAAATAATGACATCTAAGAACTAGAATAAACCTGAAAAAAACGCGGAAAATTTGTTAAAAAATTTTTTCTCTTGCGTTTTGTTTTTCGATGCAGTGTTTTTCAAATGGTGCCAATTTTGTCTTCACGCGATCAGATGTAAACAAATACTTGCAGTTTCAATTGATTGCAAACCGATTGTTTCAAAACTCTTCAAATGGGTGTTGGAAGCGATTACGATCAAACGCCGTTCANTGCTTAAAGCAAAACCATTCGCAACAAGTGTCTCTACATTACACACGTAAGAAATNCAGCTTCAAGCTGATATGGATTTTCTCGAAATCTGTGATATGTATCACAATCTCCAAGCCTAAAAGCNTTATTTTAACGTTTGCCATGAGCAAAAGGGAGAGATGAACCAACAATAGAAAAGCAAGAAATGTGGCTTTGTGTTATGGANGTTATCGAAAGATCGGCAAACTAGGGTAATCATCCACACGACAGTGCAATACATAGCCTCTCCTTTTCAGGTGTAGTGATGAGGGGAGAATTCACTAACTACCGAGGCATCTGTCTCCTTCGTTTCCATGGAAAAGTATATGTCAAGTGCCTTGAAAAAAGATGCCACAGAATAATTGAACTAAAGCTTGAGGATACTCCGGGCGGTTTTCTTCCTGGCCGAGGGCTACAGACCAAATTGTCACTCTCCAACAAATTTTTGAGAAATCTTGGATGTATGCCAAAGATATCTACGCATGTTTTGACGAACTCGAGAAAGCATACGACCGGGTTCCTCGTGAAAAGCTTTGGGGAGTGCTGCGTAAGTACAGTTGACGGCCGCCTGTTACTGGTCGCCATAGGGGATTGTATTTCCTCTCAGAAGTTTGTGCCCGTGTCGGTGGAGTTATGTCACAACCGTTCACAGTGACGGTTGGACTCCGACAAGGGTGTGTGCTTTCACCACTCTTCTTCATAGTTTATATGAATTGAGTAGACAGTCATTGCCGAGTAGATGAGGGCGTCACTGTTAGAAGCTACAGGATCAACTGTTTGCCAGCAACTGTTTTTTAGAAGACTTAATAAGTCTGGTATTGAAGACCACACTTTTGGGCCAGCAACTGTAAGGAAACATTTTCCTGAAGAAGGGTGAACTCTAGTTAAAAACAGGTTGTTAGAAGTGTTTTTTTTAACAAAACAAAAAATTCTGGTGGAAAAAGAATGAATAGAGCTGACTGTAACAATAAACACCAAAATGGTTTGGAAGTAGTTTGTTGTAATAAGAGTACATGAATTTGCCTAATGGTAAGGTATAAAGTTTGGGAAGGCATAAGATGTTGTGCTGGAAAGATTCTTCCAAAGATGTTTGGTTAGTAGGTCTTATTATTTTTATAGTTTTGTTTTGGAGTTTATGTCTCTCCAGAAACCCAATTTATAACTCTTGAATGCCGAACAGGCTGACTGCTAAACAGTTTATGGTGTCATTGGGATTCTTGACGGATATTACTTACCAGTCACCAGTTGAATATTTTGAACATGCAACCTCAAGGCAAAAATTAAATTATACCACAGCTCGTGGGGAACATTGATGCTTTCCGCTTGAAGCTAAAAAATGTAAAAAAAATGCTTTGACAAAAAATGATGTTTCTTATTTGTTTTCGTGCCGTGAATTGCTTGATAAAAGCAAAGTCCTCTGCTGGTGTCGGACGTTTCCGCTCCTACTTGCACAGATGGGGTATAGCCTCCTCTGCGGCCTGTGAGTGTGGCGCAGAAGACCAAACCGTCGACCATGTTGTCCT
>JGI24021J15306_10009299_pt1 | contig 12153 bp, 7 predicted proteins | sample Ectturendosymbi1_FD_15306 | JGI IMG/M metagenome (IMG submission 15306)
TGAAACACATGGCACCATTGATTTGTTGTGCTTTCCATGGTTACCACAAAGTGCACAGTGGCCACAAGGACCCGACATCCCTTTGACATGCTCTCTCTTCTTGCTTAAAGCAAGGTGCTTGTACTTAGTAAGTAATTGTCCAATTGTAGTTGGTCTTTTGTAGGTTGTCATTGCTTTCGGGTTTAAGTTTTTCTCTCTCTTTGTGAGAGTTATCAGGTTGGGAAAAGATGTGGCCCAAACTTGTGGATCATCTTTCTTTTCGTCTTTTGGGGCCCATAGTCTTTCCTCCCAATTTGATGCCATTGCTATCATATCATTAGTCATGTCCAAAGGGAAGCTTGAGCGGATTGCTTTTTCTTTGAGTCGGTTTAAACTGCTGAGGTAGTTTTCTTTCCTTTGGTTTATTGCTTCTCCAAATAAGATTGACTTGAAGGTTGACTGTGGGTGGTGTGATTTTCCGTTTATGAACTGCCTCCCTTCTGCTGTGGGTTAACGAAGTCTTTAGTGACAAAGCCGAAATCATTGTCAGTTGTTATGCAATGATTAACATTTAGGAAGTTGGATCTATCTGCAAATTTTCAATAAAAGATTGATTTCATGGAACTCTATGCATCCTCAATCCTAAAATCTGCAAGCAGTGCTTATGGGTTAAATGTTGACGGGCTAAAGCAGGGGTCTCCAAACCACAGCCCGCGGGCCAAATCCGGCCCGCAAAGCCATTTCATCCGGCCCGCGAGGCCATTTATCAATAATGGAAGAAAAATATTTTTGCAATAACATTTGTTGATTTGGTAGAATGACACCTATCCTAAAACAATCACATTACGTAAGATGTCCGGCCCTAGAACTGTTGTGTGATAGCTGATGTGGCCCTTGGACAAAAATGTTTGAACACCCCTGGGCTGAAGCAAGCACAAAGAAAGCAAGCAAGCTTTGAGACTAAAATGAATATTTAAATCAAAACACAAGCAGTTTATGAGTTTTTTAGGAAAGGTGGCATAATTACACCTCTGGCCTGTCTAGGTGTGGAACCAGCAGAACTATCAGAGATTGCTAAAAAACATGAGGTATTTCAACACCTCCTACGGTTGTTGTTACTGATACCACTATTAAATAAGCAGTTGTGCTAAGACACTAACCAACTTTAATTGGTGTTAAGGACACCGACAGTCTAGAAGATCTGGGTTTATTCTGAAAAGCATTATCAAAAGCTGCCCATACCTGACAGAACCACTTTTACCTGGTTAGATGTGCCACTGCATTAAAATTGTGGTTCAATGTTGTGAAAATGTGTTGTTTGAGTTATAAATTGTTAATTGCCAGTGCTGGATTAAGGAAAGTGTGTTGTGGGGCCTCCTTGGTTTATGACTAGACAACCTTTTCTAGTATTTCTCAGGTGCAAGACATTGTAGGAAAAAACTAGAATAGGATTTGGTGTTCTGGATGTGGTTTGGCTATTCTAGAATAATTCTGGAATAGTGAACTATTCTGAAATGCCCATCCCTAACTTTTAAGTTTAAACAGAAGAAGATAGTTGGGAGATCGAATTCTACAGATCTGACAGTAAGGGCTTCAAAGCCAACCAACCTGAGTAACAGGATTTAGACTGCCAGTCCCAGTTGTAGCATACAAAAAATTCCAAACAGATACAAGGCTTGAAATACCACAAGACTTTTTGTATTGTGGTCTACACATGCAGTGCCATCTTCTCACATCCAAGACTTTTCTTGCAGCAATATCCAAATTGGAAATGACAGGATGCTCATATCTAAAAAATCATTTGGAGAAACTAATTTCAAAAAGCTTGTCTCTACATGCAAATTATAAAAACAAATACAAATACACAAGGTTTTAGAGCAGTAACAACAAGCTTGTCAGAATGGGAGATTATGAATTACGTGATCATTGGATTGCCTTTAAAGCACATTCAGAATCTTTACAATCTTTACTGACAATTCAAATAATTTTTGAGGTATTGTTGTTTGCAATTCAAGAACAACACATATTAGTATAAGCTACCCAAAAAGAAACATTGTAAAAAACTGATCACATTTCTCATTCTTGTTGAGATTTTGTGCAACTGAAACTGTTTTTGACAGTCTGATGCTTTGTGTTTGTTTATCCCATACTCAGTTTTGGGTCATTCTATGTCAAGCAATCTAACAAAACAAGGATTTTTCATCTGAATCTCAACAAAATTCATGAAATTTCATAAGGAGAATGATTTCAGCATTTCAAGCTCAATAGCATCGAAATTTTTGAAATCAAACCTGTATTTCCCAAATTATAAGCCTTTAAAATTTTGATGATTTAAACACCTTTGAAGTTGGGTGGATTTATCATTAAGATCCACATGAGCCACTTTTCTACCATCATTTTGTAACTCCATAACTCATTAGGTGATTGAGCTAGACAGCTGCTTAAATCCTTAAAAGATACGGTGAGGCTTCTAGTTTGGATTTTAAAAATTGGAAAAGTTTTATATTTCGTTTTTTTGTGGGTGATGTCATAAGTAAGGTAGGTTCAGGCATTTTTGGCCCAGGTTATCAGGCTCTAAGCCCCAACAACAAGAAGCGATTGTTTGACTCAAGTTTTTAGTGGAAACTAAACATCAATCCGAGTCTTATAGCCTTTTGATTAGATTTTTAGCATTTCTGGTTCAAATGTTATGGCCTAAAACCAATAAAGTAATTAATTAATCTCTTAAGTAATTAATTAACTCATTCATTATTGATTTTCGAAAACTTGTGAAAATATCTCTTCAAAGAAATAACTTCTGCATGCTGTTGTGGATAATACTATTTACAATGTGGTTCATGCCAGTGTGTTAGCAACCCATAATGCTCAAGCTCCATTGGCCATTGATTGTGCAAAGACTCAGCAAGTCTGCAATGAAAAAATAAAATTTTTGGTTTGGGGTGTTGTTTTTTTTGTGAGTGACATCATAAGTAAGGTAGGTTTGCGGCCATTTTGGCTCATGTTACCTGGCCTAGGGTCTAACCACTACATGGAAGTATATTGTTCAAGCTTTCATTAGAAACTATGCTAAAATCAGAGTCTTTTGATCAACTTTTCAGCGTTTCTGGTTCAAAAGTTATGATCCAAAAACAACAAATTAATTCTCTAGTGGATTAACTACTTATTTTGTTGTTTTTAGGTCATAACTTTTGAACCCGAAACCCCAGCAAGTCATCCAATGTCTCAAGACTCAGATTTTGCCTAGTTTCCAATAAAAACTTGAGCAAAATACTAATATCCAACGGTTTTGGCCTAGGGCCAGATGAAGTGGGCCAAACAGGCCTAAAACTACTCTACTTATGACATCACTCAAAAAAAATCTGTAATCCAAAACCAAAAATTTTTTTTTCATTGCACACTCGGAGACTAGCCAAGTCTTGTGAGTTTGAACAGCTCTCCAGCACAATCAATCAGCAGAGGAGTTATGCTGTCACTAAGACACACACAAACTGCTTGATTTAGGCTGAATCATACCAACTGTGAAGGTGTTAAATAGCATTCTAGTTTGATCAGTGTTTTATAGAGATTTTTCTATTCTTACAGGCACACTGCTGGTAGTGCCAGTATTAAAATGTTTGCCATAGTCACACAAGAATTATCTGAAATACTTGCCAATAAAACTATTAGTAAATTTAACTCAAATTTGACAAAGGAAAAAATGACAGGCAATGTACATTACATTGTACAACCACAGTTACAAAAATCTACCAAAATGAAAAAGGAATTTTTACCTGAAAAAGTGTACATCTTTCTTTGATTTCTTTTGGTTAGATGTTTTTAGACGTTCAATAACTTTAGTTGCATGAGAGCTAGACTTTGCAGGAAAATTACTGAAAGTAACCTCCCACGCAAGAGAAGTATTCTCTGTTTTAACAAATGCAGCAACTGGTGAAATTTTCTTATCCGGCATAATTCCATTTGCCATTTTAGTGAAATCTGAATCAGAAACTTCATTTGAAAGCAGCAGTTGTGTTTCATTTGCATTGCCTAAAAGAAGTTGCACATCCTTGGTATCTTTTATGTGGTCATCCTCCAAAGAAACAGAATTAATTTGCAAACAATCATTCTGCTCGGATGATAGATGCTCATTTCTAGTGAGCTTTTCAAGTATTTGATCAGATACATTAGGAGACACCACACTGTTTTGAAAATTTTGCAATGAAGAAGGATGGTGCTGACTTATTAAATGTTTTCCTCCAGAAGCTTTATATGCACCAGCTGGTAATGTTGTTTCCGATGAAATTAGTATATCATCATCAATGCAACTTTCATATTCACTATCATCATCACTCTCTTCAGTAATATATGATGCTGCATTCACATTATCCACTGTCTTGTTTTCTGTTTTAATAGCTAAATAATTTCCCATTGTATTCACCTTCAACAGACTACATAGAGCCTGCGAAAACAAAACAAATATCAACATTTTCATCTGTAATACTTTCATTTCCATGCCGGATGGATCTATGTAGTTGGTTCAATAGTTAAAGTTCTCAAAATTACCATGCAACATAAATATTTTTCAACTAAAAGTTTTCATTTGAGTACAGGCTGTAATGTTTTTTCTTGCAAGTATATAGATCATGTATATAGACGGCAAAGAGAAAAAACAGATTATGAGAGCAAGACTCGTGTTGTGACTGTGTCAAGAAGAAACTAAAGTTATGAAACCTGAAGTATAATCTAAGGGTTTCATTTACACCATAGTCAAATTACCCTTTTTTGAACCTAAAGCATTGCACTCTGATAAAAACTGCCATAGACATAATCTTTAAAGTAGCACCATATTATACAGGTTTAACTAACAAAAGCAAAGAAAAACATTAAAAAAATATGACCATCGCTCTGTGGAATAATCACTACACAGTTTTGTAAAAGCGGTCAGACAAATCAGGATGAACATGTAACATAGATAGCCATTTTAAATGTAATATATTTGAATAAGAGCTGATGATGCCTACATCATAGACGAAATATATACTCTGTAAGATCTTGAAGTGTCTGATTCTTTGCTGAGAAACCATTTCTTTCCATAGACAGAGTAACAGAAAATACCAACTACAAAAATTCATGCACATTGAAACAAATTAACAGATGTGGCACTATAAAAAGCAATGGAATGATACTGGTGACAAATAAGGTCATTAAAATTTGGTTGCAAAAAAATATTTTTTCTTTGAATGGTCACCACAGATGTTACATTCTTGCTGGTTCTTAAATTGAAGCAGTTGTGCATCACAGTATTGCAAAACATTGACAAGGTGAAGCAAACTACCATAATACTACCTTCTATCTTTTCTTAATAATAAGCCAAACTTGAGGAAGTTGCTTGTTAAGCCACGACAATCTGACCATAGTGCAAACTAACAAACATAATCATGTGAAACAAGTTATAGCAATGTAAAACATTGTCACAAAAAACATCAGTAATTGTATGCATTAACTACAAGTACAAAGCTGTGTGTAGACTAGTGCCAAAACGGATGTGTGTGTCGCTAATTGCAGACATCAGGTACATAATAATGAAGGTTATTTCAGTGCAGAAAAAAGCTCTTCGCCATACAGATATTGTTTGGTTTTAACCCATTATGGATTGCATTGCCACTCACTTTTTCTTTTAAAAGAAACTAGGCAAAAATGCAAATCTTTATAGTCTTTGATTGGCCTTCTAATGTCAGTGGTTGGCAATGTTGTGATAGCGATTGGTCTTGGTCTCTGAAGTGTAAGAATACAACAGGCAAGTTATGGCTAGACAATGATAATTAATTAATCCTTAAATGGATCATAACAGGATTAGCTAATTAATTTCTTTTTTTTTGCTATAACTAGCCAAACATAAACACTAGAAGGTAAATCAAGGGCTGCAGCAATGTAGATTATTAAGAAGTTTTTTATACCCTTTCAGTCTTGGAAAAGATAACTTTTGACCATTTTGGCTGAAATATAACTAGCCTTAATTTGCGAGCCGGTAAAGGTAGAAAGTAGTTCAAACCCTCTAAAGAGGTGCAAAGTCTTGTAGTTTCAAAAAAATGGAAGTTTTGAATTTGACTTTTTTTGGACTGACTACCGAATTGGGACAGGTTTAGGGTTTTTTGGATGACATCAAATAAGGCCTTGGGCCCAAGCCTTAAAACACAATTTTGTTTCTTTCTTTAAAAAAACTAGGTGAAAATCCACATCTATATAGTCCTTGATTAGCCTTCTGGTGTTTGTGGTTCAGAAGCTATGGCCAACAATTGATATTTAATCAGCTAATTCTTTAGGAGATTCACCAGGGGAAGGGGAATAATTAATTAATTTGTTGTTTTTAAGTTCCAATGAAACATCTGAAACTTGCAGAATAGGTTTCCCTTGGTGTCTTACAACATCCTACCAAATTTCAAGTAAAATATTGAGAGGGTAAGAGATACGTAAGATATTGCACTTAATTAACTAATTCCCTNGAGGATTAGCGATTACATCATCCAAAAATCATGTGACTCACTCACTTTTTTCACAATGTCGGTGCCACTAGTGCAACAAACCGAGTGTTTTATTCAAACCATATCACCATCAGCAGACCAATAGCCTTTTCCTTTTTTAATCTCATCAGATCAACTGCTGCTTTCCAAATCCAAGGATGTCTTAACAGACTCTGTGGTACAATCCGTTTACAAGTTACAACTGATCATAACTTCAAAAGCTACAATAGTGGCACTTGTGGGCATTTAAAGGGCTAGTCAACAGGAATATTGCACTAAAATACACTTTTGCTCAATAATGTATTTAAAATAATTCTATTATAAGTCAACAACATTTCTAAACTTACAATTTTTAAATTGACTTTATGTTAGTGCATTCATGTCAACAATATTAAATATGAGACACCAAACAGATTAGCACCAATTATCCTAATTGAAATGTTAATGAATAATCTAAAACCATTTTATTACACCAGAAGATCACAGCACATAAGGGGACAACTGTGTTTACAAAATTCAAATGCATGAGTTCAAGTGAGATGACCTTGACTTACTAGCCTATTCACACAACCCTTTGCTATATATACTTTTAAATAATTTTAAGCCAGAGTGCCCTGTGATCAAGATCATGACAAAAACAATGCAAGCAGAAAATTTCATGAAATTGGCAGGTACAAAGGATATACATTTGCAGCAGATAAGACATGCCGACAACTTGGACAAGATCTAGAACTTTTGACAGCAGCTGCAATACAAGTCTCACAAAACACGTGACCGCATATTGTGGAATTAATACACTTTTCTTGCTGCAGAATATCAAACAATGTATCAAGACAAACAGGACATTTTATTGTCATTATAGAAAAAGCAGCATTATCAAATCGGTTTAGAGGTAAATTCTTTCTGGCACTGCATACACATTTGTCCAAATAGCATCTGAAGCACTTGCTTTTTGTTCTGTTTGAATGAATATTTTTTTCATCAATTTGATCATGAGCATCTTCAGTTTTAGTTAAATCCACTACTTCCAATGTTTCAGAACGAGACCAAGTAGATCTTCTTGGAATAGTAGCATTTGGAAGGTTTATCAAAAGTATTCCATTCCTAGGTTGAAAGTTTGTCATCGATGCATTCATGCTTGCATTTGTTGCTCTACAATCCTTAGAACTTTGCAGAGTTCGACTGCAGTGAGATTAACCACTCAAGGATTATGGGGCCACACAACTTCAACAAATTCGACTGCCCTTCTTGAACATTTATTTTCAGAACTTTTGAAATGTACAACATATCATGCAAAGCTCATTTAGAATAGCACAACTGTAATAACAAAACAAGACTTTGATGATCATGCTTGCATCTTATCCCATTATGATAGCCACAAGAACTACAGTAAGCATACTCAGCTAAGAATTAAAAGTACTTTTGGTGAAACTTTTACTGATCAAATTCTAATTTAACGCCAATTCAGTCATACTCAATAGGCACTAAAAACATATTGGACTTATTGCTGGATCTGTTATAATGCACTGACAACAAATAAATGTATCAAAGTCGTCATTGGAAAACATATTTACAAAGTTATATGTGCAATCAACATGTCCCTTATATAAGGTAACTTCACCACTTGCTATGCCTGGGGTTCTCAAACTTTTGGTGTTATGGAGCCCATAAAGAGATTGACCATAATTTACAGAGCCCCACAATAAATTTTATTAATGCCGTTATTGCTTCTTTGAACAGTTGCAAAATTAGCCAAGTCAGTATTTTAATAAGTAAACGAATAGCTCGCGGAGCCCTGAGGTTTCTCTCGCGCAGCCCTGGGGCTCCGTATGGAGCCCTTTGAGAGCCTAGGTGCTATGCAGTGCATAGTCGCAACAGGTTGGCAGCAACACTGTGTGAGAACTGCTGAGTAATTGAATCTGTAGATTTAGGTTTTGGTAGTGCCTAGATTTTGCCGCCAGCAGCATGAGTTCCGCTGGGGCTATTTTTCTATTAGAACCTTATCCAGCTTTGTCCACATACAACACTGAGTTCATGACACTAGCAGTATGGTGAACCTGATCGAATGGAAAGCTTTAATTCCTGCTGCACGAGTGTCCATTGGTTCAGCTCTCAGCACTGTTGCTTTGGCTTTGCTAGTAGAGATATAACACTTTTGATGAGAATGCTTTTACGTATTTTTTCAAAAATGTTTTGAAAACCAGACACTGGTTTACATCAGGGTTGCCAGATTTTTTTAACCTGAAGTAGCCAAACACTGTTCTGAAAAGACCCAAAATGAAAGATAAGTAGCCAAATACTAGCTGTTTCAAAAAGAGCAAAAGAAATTTGGTGTTTTTATTGTTTGCATTTCAGTGATGATTTCATCACGTTCACTCATCCGTACTATGACCTTTTCAGGGCGTAACGAGGTTAGTTGGCACCCGGGGCAAGAAGGAAATTTGACGCCCCCATGTGTGAACCTGAGGTCTTTCAAAAGCAAATGTACTATATTGAAGAAGTACTTGTGACATTGCTGGGGCCTTTCTGCATTCCCCACAGTCATTTGGGACTCCACGCAATGATTCAGCACCTGGGGAATTGCACCCTCCTTGCTCCTCTTGTTACGCCTCTGGACCTTTTTCCAAAATTGGCAAAATGGGTGGCAGCAAAGTATGAAAATGAGGTGTTGTGACCATTACCCTCTCCTTTGGCTATGCCCATGGTGTAATGTCAATACCACACAATGATGAGCTTCTTTGGTAAGTGCACTAAATTTAGTACTACAATTACCAATTTAACATTTCTTTGTCAGAGTAGATAAAACAAACACAACACATAATTCAGTTTATGGTAAATCTGTAGGCCTAGGCCAGTTGTTCCCAATCGGTGGGCCATGGCCCACAGGCAGTTTTTAGGTGGGCCATGGCGCCATTTCACATAATTCAAATTTACTGAGTGGTGGTATGAAGCACCTCTGGTGAACCTGAAATAATGCTGCTGACGGAATATTGTTTGTTAAGCCGGTTTTCTGTTAAAGTTTCCATGTATCTGTGTGGTTTGAACAGCCAAACATATTACGCTAGATTTAGAATGTATGATAGTAAGCTCAGATGCACGCATTGAGAAGTGTGTAATAATTAATATCAATTCTCTGCGATCAAGGAAAAATCGAAATAGTAACCAGTCTCGAAAATAACCATTTTATTTGCCGCTTGGCATATATTGCTAACATATTTCAACAACTCAATAAAGTTAATCTGAAACTAGAAGTACAAGAAAAGGGAAGGACAATCTTTGATTTTATTGACACCCTCAGCGCATTCGTGGAAAGGTTGACAATTGGAAGCGAAAAGATCAAGCAGGGAATTTTGTTATGCTCAAGATGGTGCTACAGTAGCTGGTGATGAAGTGAATGTTGATACAGCATCGGAATTTGTTCAAGACCTTGGAGGGCTTCGTGAGCAATTTGTGTTGTACTTTACAGAAATCATCAAAACAACTTGGATTTGGTGAAAAACCTTTTTGTTGTTCCAGTCAAGAATGTTGCAGTATGAAAGGAAGATGATTAACCTTCAAAACGATTCTGGGGCCATATATGTTTTTGAAACTAATACAATTTGGAATTTTTGGCTAAAGTGTCTGATATTTATCCAAATGTTGGAAAAGCAGCTATCAAAAAGTTACTTCTCTTCCCAAGCAAATATTTATGCGAATGTGGATTCTTCACCCTTTTGCACGTGAAAAAAAATGAAACCGACTCAAATTTACTCTAGAACAGGGGTCGGCAACCTTTTTTGCAATGCACAGACCAGTTTAAAACTAAATTTTTTTCGCGGACTGGCCTTCAAAAAACCATAAACGTTGAGCAATAAAAATGTATTTTAACTAATATGAGTTATTACAACTTTGATTCAATAAGAACCTTGAGATGCTCCCATCTAGGAATTATGGAACTCAATGACACCCGCAAAGTATCCCTCACGTCCAGTCTGTTTCTCAGTTTCGTCTTTGTTGCTACCATCACAGAAAATCTAGACTCGCATAAGTAGGATGTCAGAAATGGCAGCAAAGTTTTTAATGCTTTTGTGGCAAGGTCAGGTATTCTGAATCCAAAACATTAGTAGAGTGGTTGCATGAAAAATACATTTCAGGCTATCATCATTTGCAATGTTCAATAGTTGGTCCTCTTGTACAGGTAAGGTTGATTTACCTGGTTTGAAAATAAATGGATTACGGATCCATTTCTTTACAGTTCAAGGGTCTTTAGTGCTTGGAAAATAGCGCTTGTACTATTGTAAAAGAACACCAGAACACTCAAGTAACTTTATAATGAAAATCACAGCCAAATTAAATTGCAAATTCAATGCACTGATGATGATGATAACAGGAGTTATCGAAATGTTTGCAATATGTCGTTTGTATCGTTTTCTTTGGCCGTAATTTTCATTATAAGGCTATTTAGCACTTCCGCTTTTCGTGTACTCAAGTAACTGCTCACCAGTTTGGAGAACGTTTGTTCAAGTTTGCTGTCTTTCAAAATCTCTGCTAATGTTTGAAACATGTCAAATACCCCTTTGTTTACACGCTGCACATACAATTTAAGTTTGTCTTTAAACGCAGCCCTTTTTATCTGCAACTTGAATAGAGTTGTCATTTTGCCTTAAAGTGATAGACTTAGTTTGCTGAGCAGATTGAAGATGTCACACAAGTAGGCAAGTTTGAGAAACCATTTTTCATCACTAAATTTGTTAGCAAGATCTGAATTTTTCTCTAATAGAAACCTTTGCAATGGTTCATGTAATTCAAACACTCTGTTCAATAATTTTCCTTGGGAGAGCCACCTTATTTCTGTGTACAAGAAAAGGCATTTGTGCTCTGCATGTCCTCACATAGATGCTCAAACAGCCTAGTGTTAAGTGCATGAGCTTTAATGAGGTTGGTCATTTTAACAATATCATGGAATACACTATGAATCTCAGGTAATATTTTTCAGTGCGCCAGCATTTCCTTGTGAATGACGCAATGAGTGGCCTTACACTCTGGTACGACCTCCTTAATCCGCACAGGCAAACCAGACAGACCGCCAATCATGGCTGCAGCCCCATCCATGCACACACCGCCACAAAAACACCAATTTTCCTGTGAAATATTCATTTAGAGATTTGAATAGTTCTGACGCTGTGGTGTTTTGTGGCAAGAACAAATACATCAGATGTCCTCATGAATATCGTCTTCATAAACTAAAGATATCGAACAAAAACTAGCAGCACAGCTTTGTTTTTAATATCTGTAGACTCATCACACTGATGAATCCATGGTGACTTTACAATCCGCTCTAACAATTTAGTTTCAATGTCTTCCGCCATATCTTCAATTTGTCTCGCAATAGTCATGTGCGAGCCGAAAGAGAAACTTGTGCTATCTTGTTAGCTGCCGATTCCTAAAATGCAATGGCTACGGATACGCCTGTCGATCTTGAAATTTGACAACTTAATTAATAGTACGCCACCTGTGACATCATAGTAACACACGACGAGAGTACAGTAGGCTTAGTAGAAACGAAGTAAATGTAAAAGATAAACCCTAAACCTAACCCCAACCTTAACCCTAACCAGTAACCGTAGCCCTAACCTAACACTAACCCCTAAACATAAAACCTGAGCCTGAAAAAAAGTAAAGAAAAAAAAAAAAA
>JGI24021J15306_10009300_pt1 | contig 12151 bp, 9 predicted proteins | sample Ectturendosymbi1_FD_15306 | JGI IMG/M metagenome (IMG submission 15306)
GGCTGACATTTGTCGTGATCGCGGGTTTAGGGGTCGCCTTTTGGGGACTGTTGCTTACAACGGCGTTATCCGTCGTCGCTGGCGGACTTACGCCCGAATCAGGGTCCATATCAAGGTTCCTTTTGGCCACCGCGGGCCGACACCCCAGACCGAGACGGGAAACTTTCCGCGGTAACGTCGGCGGCTTCGCAGGCTGCGCGGCGACGCTGCGCGGTCTTGAAAAACCCGGATGTGGTGAGGAGGCGGCGTTGGTTTCTTGCCTCATCCTATCCTGCTTTAAGAAGACGTTTGGGGAAAAGCGTTTGCTCTTGTTGTCGACAGACAGCGTCCTGGTGAACGTCCGTCTCGATTTCAAGTAAGCAGTGTCGTTCTCTATGTCGCGCAGGTCCATGGCCGACGCCGCGACCAGGTTCGAACCAAGCAGATTCGAGCCGGTTTCGGGATGCGCCGAAGCCGACCACAAGCGCTCCTTCCTCGCCTGAATCGATTCAATGCCTTCTTGACTGCTGTTGCTGTTGTCGCCTAGCAACAGCTTCGAATCAGATGACGCCCGGCTATTCGCACTCGCATGCAGATTTTCAACGGATCTGACAACAGAATGGGATGCCAACTTAAAACGGTGGTCACTGACCGCGCGCCCGGCCTTACCTTGGCCGCTGCCGTTGTCGCCATCGACCAGCTCATTTGTGGCGAACCTGAAAACAGTAATCCGTGCGTCATCGCAAAAAAAGGAAGCGAAAAAAGCGTTTCGATGTCTCCCGATTAAATGAATTCAGTAGCTCCTGCACCATCACGTAATCAGGAGGATGTAGCTGCCGTGGTATCACACAATTAGAAGGAACTAATCTGTGAATGGTCGTTGGCATGCATGGCATTGTGAAGGGTTACGTGATAAAACTTTCTTGATTTGAAAAAAAAGGGGCTTCACAAAAACGCGCTGAACCTGTACAACGCAGTATCGGGTCAAATTCCTCGCGCTGCCTAAAGCTACAATTTTAATCGAGACGTGGTTTTCTGGCAACCAAGACCATTGCAAATCATTTAAGATCTGTACACAATNAAAATAACATTTTCTAACAGCAATCCATACAACAACGTATTACGTTCAAAACAAGACTCCAAAAATACGCAAAAATCCGTAGTATTACCTGGCGGAAGGCTTTGGTTTGACTTGAGGTGGTTTTGCAAATGCAAGAGAATCAGCAGGAATGGTAGGTTTACTGCCAACTACTGGTTTCAAGGGGGGCTGATTGCCGTCCTTCAGTATTTTTCCTAACCCCCCGACGGGTAAGCTGGGCTTCGGTGGAGGCGCCCCCAAACCCGAACGGTCGAGTTGTCCGCCGGACTTCCGGCCTGCGGACACATCCGACCTCGCGCGTTGCACCATCACGTTCGAGTGCTCCAGCGGCTCGAAACTAGAAAGGCGCCTGGCCTGGACCTGAACGACATTCCTCGGCTGAATGGCCGGTTTGGGATGAGTCGGGTGCAAACGCGACGTTCTCGCCCCAGCGTCTCCGTCGCCCTTCGCAGCGACGCCGGGCACTGCGACGTTTACATAGTTCAGATTGTTCTCGCTGCTGCCGCGTGGACGAGGCGCGGGCTGCAGGAGCTGGACGTTTTCATAGTTCTTCGACAACAACGACTTCGACAGGCTTGAAAGCTGGTCGCGACCGCCGTGCTCTTTGAGGTAGTTGGTCAGCATTTCAGACACAACCAAATGAACGAACTCGTATTGGTCCTGCAAAAAAAAAACACAAACAAAAAGAAAAAAAACGTTCGCATTGATCGCGCGTCACGTCCAGGTGTTTTCTGCGCAACAGGACTTTGCTGCGATTTGCGTTACGCAGCCGACCACTCATGTTCAGCAGGCTTTGCTGTGTGGTTTTTTTCTATCAACAGTCATCAGAAAATCTGGACGTTTTCCGTTATGGCAAAAACAAGATGTGAAACGAAACTGCGCCTTAACAATCAAAACTCACCAAGAAAACTTTGCTGACGTTGGTAGATTTTTAAATATCAGCGGCGAGATTCGAAAATCGTGGGGTTTGAATGTACACAGCAATGGCGCAAGCAAATTTTGCGAACAGGTGATTATGAGCGACAAAGCGCTAAGCACGCATTTAAAGTAAAAAATCCTTCAATGTTTCCTTTACCTTCGTCTGGACTAATGCAGGTCGCTGCCGTCTCATTTCTGAAACAACGTCATAAACGGTGGTGCTCTTTGTTATGTTCTGCGCAAAACAAGGAAACGTTACTTGGTAAATATACAGGAACTCTTTCCAAACCTGGTTCCACCACGAGCAAGGCAAGCAGTGAACGATAGCTGACGTGGTCGCAATAGAGATGGCCGCGAGCCGATCGATACATAAGCACTTGCGGGCATTGCACGTGCATGGCTCCATAGCGCGGCGCTGCTTCTGCCAGACGAGAGCATGCAATGCAACGAAAATTTTTTCTCTACCTTTTTTGACGATTTCACCAGAATACCACAAAGCAGCGATTGACCAACGAACGAACAAGCTAGGTCAAAAACATAAGTAACGAGGTAATGCAGAACATTTTGACAACAAGGAAGCAGACACTGCCTCACCTTAAGCTTCAGAAGATGTCTGAAGTAATCGATCACTAGAACTGCACCAGTTCGGCCACAACCAGCGCTGCAGTGAACGCATAATGGCCTTTGCGAGTCCATTCTGAAAAATCAGTTGAATAATCTTGCAGAATTCTATCGACGAGCCTTTAACTGCGCATAAAAACGCATCCAGACAATGACCCAGGTGACAAAAAAACAACAACTGGCCAGTGATACTTTCCAATATTTTATGCGCCCAACTGTCAGTCAATAATTTGGAGCTAATAAATCACTTCCGTTTGCTACCTCTGGTTTTAAGGGGTTTCCACAATATCTCAAACACTTTAGTTTGCGACAAGGTGACTGCGGTGTGCTTGGCCACACTACAGGGAGAGCATGGAATTAACTGGAACACACAATTCTACTACGTGGTGGTGAAGTTGTAAAACAGGGAACCCAAAATAATTAGTCTATCATAGCTTGTAAGGACTCAACACACACAGCACTGTATGGTCACTGGATTTATAGGAAGAAAATCTAGCAAAACAATATGCCAGTTTTTGGTTTGCAGCCATTAATGAACAGATATCATTCACAACCACAAAATGTGCAGATTTAACAACAGGTTTACGCTTATGTGCTGCTATATAATTTCTGCAATACCTGTAATCTTGATATTCTCTAGCAGTGTCAACCATGTTTAAAATATCGCTTCTTGTTCGAGGCACACCATGATCAGGCCAGGTGGTGTAATGCAGCTGAATAAACTTCCTTACCTCCTACAAAATTAACAAACTGTTCAAGTTTGGAAACTAAACTAAGCATAGGTAGCAAATCCACAGGTGACTCCCAGTTCTGTTATTCACAGTATAACTGAAAATATGCTACGAGTTTTTTGTACATGCAGGATGCCAGAGCAGAACACAAGTTTTTCTGATTAGTTAATGAAGTGTAAACACCCATCCTCAAAATCTGTCCCTCAACATGCTCTGATCGTCAAGTGCAAGGAATCCAAAACAGTTGAAATTATGCAGTCCCTGTTATAAAACAAGCAACGGCAAGCTGCCTGTTCCTGAAAAATCAATAATCCATACAGATAAACAAGACATGTTGGAAAACAACGAAGTTATCTTTAACTAAATAGGACAATTTCAGCAACTTTGGCATTGGCAGACATTTGAATAGACTTCTGAAGTTGCCTATCAATATCCAAGCAAAAGTGAATGCAGACTAGACACTTGACTTCGCTGACAGTGATGGACCATCTTAATGGTTTTGCTTGTTTCAAGTTATAGCAGACATCATAAAAACATGATAGAAGGAATCAATTCTATACTATTTGTCCAGTTCCTGTTTTCTTTCGGTCATAGACTGAAACGTTTTTGATATGATCGAAAATAATTGAGTCATTTTGGTTGGAATGTTTGAAATTATAGGCTAAAAAAACACTTATGGCAAGTTTCATAAAACTTTGAAATGACCAAAATGTTTCAGTGACCAAAATGTCTCAGCTGAAAATGACTGAAATGCTTCAGTGAAAAAGAAACATGTCCAGTTTATCATCAATGTTCATATTTCAACAAACCTCATCTTTTTGTGCAAGAATATGTCGTTCCAAAAAACCAGAATTGTGTGATTCAGCGCTCTCCTGTAAATAAATCCAGATTAAAAGTACTTTTTTTGAACTTCTATATTGTTTTAGACACAGATGCTACAAGTCACATATACAGTATTGGGATAATTGCAATAAAAGAAGTTGATCAATTTCATAACGTTACAACTGCATGTTCAACAGAAAGCAAAAAATAAACACATTCTACAACCACAAATCTCACCATTTTTACACTGATTTTACCAAACTGCAGCACTTCAGCTTCATTAGCTGGCCAGTACCTGAGAGGTAGAAAAACACTTGTTTATGCAAATATACAAATGCTTGTTGAAAGAAACATTTAAATTTTTTTGGCAATTAAAGGATTTCTTAAACTCAGCAGAATCATTAGCTGACAAACAGAACTCAAATCATATAGGGTCAGCAGCTTTGGCATGGTTTTGGTAACAGCCAATCTTCCAACAAGACTAATGCAAAATTACAAGCTTTAGCAACAACCAGGTAAATGCATTGTTAAGTAAATCTTATTTAACGATTGCACAGCAAAGCTACAAAACAAGTAATTGAAGTATTTTCTGCAAATGGACACACCATCACTGAACTTCATTGGAAAAAATGGACCTCTAATTTCTGCCCTCATCTCTTCATTGTGGTCTTATACAATAAATCAAGTGTGAATTATTTGGCAAGGATGTCATGAAAATAACACCAGGCATGCAAGATGTACTTCAAGCAATTAACATGTACATTCCTACTTGCTTCAAAAATTCTGAAGCTACACAAAAACACATTAGGTGAAGTCGCCCAATCACCTATGTGCAAGCATAAGCTATGGTGTTGACAGCAACAGTTGAGTTGTCTTTTCCTGTGACTATTCCAGGAAAACTCTCCATTAGCTTCATGTTAGTTACATAGTTGAATGTTTTCAGTTTTTACAGAAGAGATACATCACAGCCTTCACCCTTGCCTTTTTGAAAGACTAGCTAAAGGACTTATGATGTCTCTGTGCTGTGGTTTTCAGTTCAGTGCTTCACATTTAAACCAATCAGCTTCTTCTTCGTGCATGTGAGTGGCAGTTAAAAAAAATCCACAAGGTCCTCAAGCCATTTGGTGTTGTTGATGTTAGGGCACCGCAGGTCTTCCAGGCAGTTCAGAGGGCGGAGGATGTTACAAGTGAAGATTATATGATTGGCCAACTGCTCCTCAGCACCACAAATGCTAATCTAGAATGCCCCAGTGGTACAGGCATGTACCAAAGTGGCCGACCCCAGTTCTTCACCTATTTAGTGCTACCCACGGACTTCAGTAGCTCTGAGCCAGACGGGAGGCAAACAGCAGGGGTGACTAAAAACTGGGCCGGTGGCATGGCACTTTCCCATGCCGCTCTCCATGGCTCCAGGAGATTTAGGCCGGAGTTCACTATCGCCGCAGCATAGCGGCGAAAGGGGCGTTGAGAATGCAGGCATTGTGTGCCAAGGAATTGTGCACTTTGGACAAGGGTATGAAGGGGTTGATTAGTGTTCAGCTGTGCCTGGAGCGCCAGCTTGAAAGTGGAATACTCCCTACGCAGGTGGGCCAGTAGAATGCCCAAGAGTACTGATGGAAGCACCCTGTGGGTCAGTTTCAGGCACCCAGAGATGATGCGCAACGTATCGTTTAACGCAACATCTAGCTTTTCAGTGTGGATGCTGCGGCACCAAGCTGGGGTGGCATATTCTGTGGCACTGTAGACCAGGCTCAGCACTGAAGTTCGTAGGACAGAGGCGTGGACACCCCATGTTGAGCCAGCCAGGAGACATAAGAGGTAATTATGGGCTCTGACTTTGCCACAGAGGCCTTCCAAGTGTTGCTTAAAGGTGAGTTGGCGATCAAGCATGATTCCAAGGTACAGTAAGTTAGATATTGGGTGTAGGGGATGGTGGTACCATTGACGGCGATCGCAAGTTTGCAGCTGGATTCCCTATTATTCAGGTGGAATGCAGTGCATGTAGTTGTGGCCATGCTTAGCCTGAGCGTCCATGCAAATAGGTACTCAGCAATTCTTTGCATATCCAAAGAAAGGACTTCTTCCATCTCATTACAACACTTGTGAGAAAACAGGAGTGCCAGGTCATCAGCATAGCCATAATGGGTGGACACAGTGTTGGGGATGTCCCTGATATAAATGTGAAACAGCATAGGTGCAAGTGTTGATCCTTGGGGCACTCCGTTCTTCAGACGTCGGAGGCGGCTGCATTGCCCATCGCTAGTTTTAAGGATGAAACTGTGGTTTGTGATAATGTTGATGATGAAGCAGACCAGGTGTCGATCAGGGATGGTCTGGAGTAGCTTCAGTGCCAAGCCGTGATGCCAGACAGTGTCAGCTGACTCTATCCCACAGCTTTGTGGACCATCTTATACAAGTAGATAACACATGACTTATGGATAAGACAAGACTTAAACAAGACTTATGGACCGTAAGTATCAACATTTCACCACTGTTGATCTTGCATGTTGGGTATGCAGTCAAGCAACTCCAGGGTTGTATAATACTTATTCCTATGGTTGTGCATTTTGACTGATGGAGAAACAAAAGCGGAGTTAATGTTTTAATTCTATACATTTTTTCAACTTTCAAATCACTTTCAGTTCATTATACATTTGAGGTATGGATTTGCAAGCACAATAGTCCACCATCTGCAGTTAGTGCCAGTTCACTGGTCTTAACACCTTCAGTGCCAGTGGAATTTTACCTCCACATGAGCCACTATTCCCATGCCACTTCACAACTCCATAATTCGCCAGGCAATTGATCCAGACAGCTTATCAAACCCTCAAAACATGCAGCAAGTCTTCCAGTTTGCTTTTAAAAAATTCTAAAGTTTTGGATTTTGGCTTTTTTTGGGGTGATGTCATAAGTTGGGTAGGTTTCAGCATTTTTGGGCAAGGTCATCAGGCCCTGGGCCCCAACACCAAGAGCCGATTTGTGACTCATGTTTTTATTGCAAATCAGGCTATAATCCAAATTTTTAGAGCCCGTGATTGACTTTCTAGCGTTTCTGGTTCAAAAGTAACAAAAAAACAAGTTTGGATGAAGAGATATGTTATCCAAACTTTCTTTTTTGGCCATATTTTTTGCAGCATCTTTTGCTTTGAACAGCTCTCTAGCTCAATTGTCTGGCAAGCTATGGAGTTGCAAAGTGGTGCAAAAATACGGGCTCAATGTGGACTCAACATGGGATTTCAAAGTACGAATACATCGTACACCGGTGACAAACATGTTAACACCTTTGGCACCGGTGTATGATACATTTGTACTTTGAAATCTAGTGGGAGCCCACGTTGAGCCCATACTCAAAGCACTGAAGGGTGGGAAGACTGAGAGTTGTGATGAATTAAAGTAAAACCATGTTAGAGCTGTTTTTTTTCGCTGAGACATTTCAGTCGTTTTTCGCTGAGACATTTTGGTCATTTGTACCACAGTAGTACTGTAACTCGCCATAACCCTGTTCATTAGTCTATTTTTGACTGAATTGACTTAAATTTTCTCAGTCATTTAAAAAAAATTCAGTATATGACCAAAAAAAGACTGAAACAAAACTGTGTTAGGGAGTTGGTCGCTCTGGGAACTGTAAGAACAAGCTTTGCTCCTTGCGAATGATTTGGTGTTGTTTGCATCCTCTGAATATGGCCTAGATCATGCAATTGATCATTTTGCAGCTGTGTCCAATTAAGCTGGAATGAAAATTAGCACTAAAAATTCTGATCAATTATTATTTCCCTGGGATTCAAATGTGCTGCAAGTGGCAATAAACTGCAGCAAGTCAAGAAGTTTAATTAGCTCGGGATTTTTAGTGATAGCAAGCAGAAAAATAAATTGACACACAGGTTGGTAAAGCAAAATATTGCGTAAGCGTCAATGTTTAATGTCACAAAGTGAGAGCTTGCAAACAATGCTAAGATTTCAGTTTAGATTTGTCTTTGTTGTGATCCTCACCAATGTTCATGAATCTTACATAATGACTGTATGAGTATTAACACATTTCGAACCAGGGTTTTGCCTGGAATAATGAGCAAGGTACCATGCCATTTTTGAGAGTTTACTGTAATTTTTCCAGTTTCCCTAAAAATCTTGCAGTTGAAGCCCAACAAATATTTCAATTTTTAAATCCACTATTTCTCTTCATAGTTTTCAGACGTAAATGTACAAACTTGCAAGTGAAGACTAAAGCCAGTGTTCAATAGAAGCCAGCATCATATTTATACTGTACGTAACCCCATATCTGTTCTGCAAAACAGATTCTGTATAGGTACATAAGCCAAGAATGTGTTGGAGATAGATATTTACAAAGAGTTCATGGTGCAAGACTTTGTGATGAAGTGTGCAGCTGCTAAAGTTATAAGCTCTGCTTGTCAAGCTACTTTACCAAATGGAGAAAGCAATGCATGAAAAAGTCAGTAAGGCAAGTTGCGTTGGGTACACCCCTAGGAAAGTTAGAACAACGCAGTACAACAATACATTTGATCTGCCTTGCTGTGGAACCTGCAGAACTACCAGAAGTTGCTGCAAATGGTGAGGTGTTTGAAACCCAGAGCAGCTTCCTGCAACCCCCTGATAGGAAATACTGGTTGAAAAGCAATAAACAAATAATCTTGAAAATAATTTATTTCGCTTGAACACTAAAAAATGCTACTTATGAACTTTACATTCTGAAAAGCAATAACAACATTTCCCCTACATTTTAGCATGCCTTTCACCTAATTTCAGTAGTGTTTTGTTCCCCACCCAATTGCCAGTACTGCAACTACAGAGTTTTATAAAAACCAGATTGGCAGCCTCTGGTTTAAAAGCAACTGTTTTATAAACAAACCAACCTTTCACATTTCCTTTTGCCCAATTCTACTTCACGACAAACCATTATTATGACTTTGACATTTAGAGCCCAAAGCATCCTCCAAAAGTCATCTAGTGTATGAGGCAGAGGACCTTGAGAAGCAATGTATGACTTTATCTTGTCAGGACCCTGAAATGTTTAAGAATGAAGAGAATCACAAAAAAATAATCAAAAACAAACTTTCCTCAATATTAGCAACATATGTATAAAGTGCCCCAAATAATACCAACCCAAACACATGATTTCAACAACACTTCTTAACAAATACCGTACATATTGGGCAAGGAATGGTTATTGTTCTGTCACTTGAACCCCTAACATGCAAACCTCATTTACAACAGTTCTAGGTGTGCAGAGCTCATTCCACTGCTTTGGACATGTTTACATCATTCATAAATTATCTTTTGACAGGAAGTAATCTGTAGTGAACACCGTTAGCTGAATAGAGGGAAATCAATCAATTTACCAACAATTGAAACCAGTCCTTCACTACAATGTCCAATATTAATTCATTTCAATCATTGCTTGCTACATTATTGTTTTATAACAGCGGTCCCCAAAGTCTAGCCCGCAGGCCAGATGCGNCCTGCGAAAGGGTCCCATCCAGCCCGGGAGCTTTCTTAGGAATGTTTAGTATTGTAACAATTTCGTGTAAATAAATTAATGTAAGATGTAATTATGCAAAAAAGAATTGCTGTAATTAAGAATTTTATCCCAATGGGCTTAAAAACCAAAAAAAACAAGCTTTCCGCTTTGATCTAAAGCTGAACTACAAAAGTTTGAGTTGAAAAGTGATTTGCTCAGGACGTAGGCCATTCGTGTTCAATATTATAGTTTGTGAAAAACACAGACAAGTAAATGCAAACACAGAAAATTGTTAGGTCATAGCTGCTTTTTTTGTTGGAAGATGCTGCACACCAGCACCCTAATGTTGCACCAGGGGTTGAAGCTATGGAGCAGGGGTACACAACTCAAATGGATATTCAGGCCAAATTTTGCGTAAAACCTAGTTGCGGGCTACACCATGTCAAATGAATTGCTCATACAGTATGAACGAACTTCCTGATTACACAAAACAACAAACAACTGTTTATATTTCCAAAATTATACATAAAAAATTTAGTTTGCGGAAAAAAAAAACGCTGCCTTGGACACGTTTTCATTGGACCAAAGTTGAAAAAATTTGCCTTCATGATGAAATAGCAACATGCATTACTGCATCTAAATGTCCATCTTTTACCCTAGTCTGCAGTCTAGATTTGTTTATGTTCATGATTGAGAAAGCTTGTTCACAACAGTACGTGCTTGCAAGTCAACAAATCCAAATTCTTGCTTTATTTAACAGCACCGGATAGTTCTCTTATTCGAGTCACGAGTAAAAAATAATTAATGAATTTCCTTGGAGAGGATCGTGCAAAGCTTCGTTTGACTGCACATCTTAGAAGTAAGTGCCTTCAACATTTTCTACATTCGAACTTCTGTCGATCTATATTAGCTTGCGTCAGTGCTGTGAAATTCGTAAATTGTGGTGGGCATTTGGAGCTTGAGGCGTAGGTATTATCTGGCAATTGTGAAAAGAATTTCAGACCACATTCACATGGTACTCATTGCAGCATCAAGCAAAGAACCAAATATTAACCTACAACTATTATGTAAGAAAACAAGTAGCTTCATAAATCACATTGCAAACATGGTAACGTGCAAAGAAAACAGAAAGAATAGTACAAATGTGACTAGTGTTATACGTGTTGAATTGTTTTTGTTTTCGATACACAAAATAGACCGGCCCACAGACGCTGATAAAATTGCAAATTTGGTCCAGCATCCTAAAAGTTTTGGGACTGCTGTTTTAAAACATTAATCAACATGTTCGTTACCAGTGTATGATGTATTCGTACTTTGATATCGTGCATTGAGCTGCTATTTTCACACCACTTTGCAACTCCGTAACTCACCAGGTGATCGAGCTAAAGAGCTATTCAAACCCTCAAAAATGTGGCAAGTCTTCTCATGCATTTGCATTTGCATTTTTTAAATGGGAAAGTTTTGGATTTTTGTGAGTGATGTCATAAGTGGGATAGGTTTTAGACCATTTTGGCCCAGGTCACCAAGCCCTAGACACTAGGCCGTACCAATTTTGGGCGAATGTCTCAGATCTCTATGTAAGTTGGTCACAAGTTGCAGTTGGGCTCATCTTTTACAAAAATGACAAAAAGTTGAATCAATTGTTGTTTGACATCTCCTTTATGAGTGTTTGCATGGAAACAACCCAAAAAAGTAGAAAAATGCAAAATCTAAACAACCGACATAGCTAGAACATATTTTTTTCAATGAACCAGAATCAGCATCTTCCTCCATGCATGTACAGCGTGACATATTTTATTTGGTTATTTTACGTGTTTTTTTTAGACATAGGATTTCTTGATTTTTATGATTTTAGGCCCAATTTTTTGGTTTTTGATGCTTGCTTGTACTTGCATGTAACTTAATCAGAAAATTTAGACAAAAGAATCACCTTTGGTACTTGTCAGAACACTTAGACTCCTTGTCATTTTATAGTGATTCTGTTCCCTGAGTGAAAAGCAAGCAATGGCTAAGGCACTCCTACGTCACCCCAAACAAACCAATAAAATTGTTCCGCAACAGATGCCTCTTCTGACTGACAATGTTTTAATAGTTGGTCTTGTTGGAAAAGATTCCTAGACACTACCTAAGCTCCTGAATGTAGACCATGGCCTTTTAACACTTTGGCGTCCGCTAGGATTTGGGGATTTTCGAGAAAAAAACCCACCTAAACGCACGTGGCTTTGCGCAGGAATTTATCCGATCCGGTATGCTCTACAGACCCGGTAAAAGTCTTAAAAGACGCAGCAAGTCTTCTGGTCTGCACTGGAACAAAGATTTTTAGCTTGGGGGTTGCGGTTTTTTTGTGAGTGACGTCATAAGTGGAGGACTTTTAGGCCACCTTGGCCCACTTTGCCTGGCCCTAGGCACCAACCGCTATGTGGTAGTATTTCGCTGAAGTTTTTACTGGAAACTAGGCTACAATCTGAGTCTTTTGATACTTTGGATGACCTGCTGGGGTTTCGGGTT
>JGI24021J15306_10009303_pt1 | contig 12150 bp, 6 predicted proteins | sample Ectturendosymbi1_FD_15306 | JGI IMG/M metagenome (IMG submission 15306)
GAATCTAGTGTTTTTTATCATGAAATCTAGTACTTTTCCATAACAACAGAATGGCAACACTGCGTAGAACGAAAGATCAGAAAAAGAGATTGCAATGCTTAGCTAGCGCGATGCCGAAACCTGTAATGCCATCAGGACATCAGGAGCTATGAAAAGCCCAAGGTTTCTAAGAAGAAAAAACGCAAGGATCTTGCAGTGTTAGCAAAGCCGCCGCGACTGAATCGCGTTTTCTAGCAAAACTTTCAAGCAGCAACGTTAAAGCAGTGGCGTTAACCAGAGCACCTGAAAATTAAGATGAAAATGAAGACATTAGCTTTGAAACAAGTTTCACACTCAGCCTGGTATTTGGCCATATTGACATGTTCTTTTTCCGGAGTTTTTGTTTGTAATATCAGGTTTCTGCTGAATATTCGGGTGAATGTTGTTTCTTGCTGAGCCACTCTGTAGTCTATGAAACATTTTTTCTTAGTAAAAATACACGCTAGTATCCATATCACAAATTCCCTTCTCGGAGCTAACTGTATGTTAATTTGAGTAAGCACATTCTCGACTACCGGAAATAACAAACGGAAACCTTGCTCATCAGCGAAAACATAACTTTTACAAACGATGACATCATGAATTACGTCACAGGAGACCTCCATTAAAAATTGCACCGGCCCCTTTATCCGGCTCTGTCTAGTACAGTATTATTTTGGCAGCCTTTGTATGTATGTCCTCAAGGAACGAGCTATCCGAAGTTCAGCAGTTAGCGGAAATAAAATTTCCACAGACTAAGATTGGGAGAACACAAGAAACATAAAGCGCATAAAGGACCTTGCGTGGAACAAGGTGTGAAAGCTGTTTGATGCGGTTAAGTCTAAGTGTGGTCTTTGCTTTAATCGACAAAATATGATGATGCCATGATAAGGTTCAATGAAATATACGACCTAAATATTTGTATGAATCAGTTTCACTGAGGTCAATATTGCTAAATGTAAGGGAAATATTAATGACCACGAAAAACGTTTTCCAGAAAAGGTCCATACCGATTTCCGTCAATGCTTTGCGACATGACGCACTCCATCATATTCGCAAAAGTGAACGTTGAAACTGTCGGACAAACGTCCATGACTTGTCGTGCATCAGAACAATTTTGAAATTGCTCAAGCAGTTCGCGACAGTTCTTGTTGAAAGTATTAAGATGGCTGCAAAGACATAAAAAAAGAAAATATTTAATCGATTCTACACGATGGAATTGCAACTAGACAACAAAAGTTCAGTACTCTTTTCCCAACAATCAGTGTGTTTCAAAAATTTAACAGGATTATTTTAACTTTTACAAAATAGAAGAAAACGGCTATGAATTAGTCAAGTTTTTTTTTACTTTTGCAGTAGCATTTGGTCAGAGCTTAGAGAGTTTTGCAGAATGCGCAACAATGCTATTGACTAGCTTTCAGCACTTCATCATTTTGTTCCGTGATTTTCCTGCTTTTCAACGTTTCAAAGCAATGTTTACCTTTTTAGCAATTCAAAATGAAACACTGGTGTCAGTAATCGTCGATGTCTTCTCCAAACTTCCAACGGCGATGTCACAAGACCTTCTCTCACCAACGGCTTAGTAAAAGCGTACATAGGACCTTTCGGTACTTCGATATGCAAAGAAGAAACATGTCTTCACAAAACAAGACATTTCAGTCATGCAAATTTAGAGTAAAGTTGAAAATAAAGTAAGGACGATTTCAATAACATGGATTTCATATTAAATGAGGTAAGCCATAAAGTTAAAGCCTGTAATGAAACTCTTTGAGAAAAATTATATATATTGTTTAAGCATTCCCATTTTTCAATATTATGTAACCCCAGATGTGAGTTTCACAAACCGTTGAACAAAGCTTGAGCAAAAGCGAACAAAAGCTTTAAAATACTAGCATAATTTTTGTGTTTTCTTAATCAATGTGTGTCGTTCCTGTAGACAAATGAACCAACATATTGTATTTCCATAATGTAGGTTTTTTCAAAAGTAATTTATGACTACATCTAAAACTTTAGGTTTTCTGTAAGCTTTCAAGGCATCAGGCGACTGCACTCTGCTTTCATCTTATTGCGATGATTGAAACTTGCACATATCCTATTCAAGTACTGTAACTACTCTCCAAAGGTGAGATAACCGCGGAATCTATAGGCAAATTTTCAATAGGAAATCGATTTAAGTTGGATTTGAAGTTCCAGTAAACCCAATGCTTTGAGATAGATATATTTTCCAGCTTTTTTTGTCACAGCTTGTGTTGTGATTTATTCGTATTAGTCTGGAGTTTGTTTGCTTGATCTGCTTTTGCTTTAGCCTTTGAACTTTTAGTCTGTTAGCATTGTTACAATTTTAAGGACTGACAATGCGTAGTGGTACGAGAAATTGTTTTCCTACTGTAAATGTAGGTATCTCACATTTAGAGAGTAGTCACTTGAACATAACTTGTGCCTATTTAAGCATTGATTTTTTATTACCTCGTCGCTTTACTGCAAATCGCTACACAAGGGCCTTAGTGTATAATGGAAATGAAACCATTTAATTTACACACATTTTGCGAAATTACATTTTTGCGTCAAATAACATGCCTAGCAAATTTGATGTGCTCGAATTTTTTCCAAAGCGCTCATGTAACCTTTGCCCAGTTTGGGCGAACAGTTCTTCAACTTAAATTTAAAATTAGATAACGTTCACGTAGAAATCTGGTCTTTCAGTAGCTGCATTTTTTAGGCTTTCTTTCAGGCAGTCCTTTCGAAATCTGCACAAGTTTTGTCGGTTTCGATGGGGAACGACAATTTTGCCAAAATTGACCCATGGTTACCTGAGGTGTAACAAAATTCCTACACTAAAATCCTTCTTGAGGTACCTTGACAAATTTGGGCAAAAGGAATTTGTGCATGCAGGTGAGCCAGAAAGTCATACCAGCAACCTTTGAACGATGCAAGCAGGAGAGTAGCTCATGCGAGTGCAATCACTGAAGACGCCGATCAATTTGGAGCGAATTGCTCTTGCTCAACCCGTGGTTTTCATTGAGAAACAGGCAAGAGAATGTACGACGCCTTCTCCGTCTGAGGAAAGGATTTGCTTTTGGCTAGCCGGATAGGGCTACGGCCTGTACCACGTGCGTGCACTGTGGTAAAAGGTTAAAGCATTTTATTGAGGACAAGAACTGTGAGACAATCAAATGCCAAATAAATATTTCTGTGGACGTCTGACATTTGTTCTTGGCCTTTTTTGTCCAAGTCTACGAAGCGTGATAGTTTTGGTCATTTCGGCCACGGTTTCTTTTATGGGCCACTTTGGTTATGAATACCAGCGGTGAAAGCTATGTGATTTGGAGTTTGCCTTTGAGCAACCTCTGACATCCCCCTCCGCCACACGCGAGTTCGCGTTCACCGGAGGAAATCTTTGGTACCCTGAAGTGAAAATAGGAGTTCGTACCCCATGAGGTAATTGCTGGCTTGGGATTAGAAATACTTATATATGCGTACACGGGTAGGGAAAGTTTTAAACGTTTGCATGCACTCTGTTGCAAAGCACACTTAGCAAGATGATTTTCTGGACGCGTTATGTGCAGGCCGTTAACTAGCTTGGGACACCAGAGGGGAGATTCTTGGAAGGGCCCAAATTTTTTAAGTATGCCCAATAGTTTTATACTGTGTCCAACACATTTTTCAGGGGACAACATTTTTTGATTTTTTTTCGAGGCCGCCACCTGCGCCTCCTAGTTACGGGCCAGTATATGTGTCCAATAACTTGGTGGAGTGCCGTATGTGAAACGTGAAAGTCAATAGCAGTGTCACGATCAAATTCATTGCAGAACAATTGTCGCAAAGCATTTGCCCATTTTGGACAAGTTTACCTTATGTGCCTGATTGTCGCAAAATTTTTACCCATTTTGGGCAAGGTTGATTTATGTGGCTGACAATTGCAATGAAAATAAAAAAATGTCATGTCTCAACCTAATTTGCTTTTTTTGCAGATAAAACCACAAGCATGAAATTAGGTTCGATTTGGACCATAAACCGACCACAAATGATGTCGATTGGCGGAATTTTTGCAATTTTTTGCACATTTTTCTTTACTTATTCGTTCATGTGAAGATCACTTCCCAAATTTTTGTTTGGAAAATTGGTTTTGTTCTTTGTCATATAAAAAAGTTTCCAAAATCAACACGTCGTTTTCTTCTGATCAGGTGAGCTTGAGAAGACTTTCCAAGTTGTACAAGAACCCGCGCGCGCGTCTGAACCTATCGGTTTGTCCAGTATAAAGCGAATAAACAAAATCTCCCCATTTGGACAAGGACAACAACGGTGCTTGTGATTTGAGGTTTCCGGATCAGGGAATCTATAGCAATATTTGTATGGAGTTATAGATATCAAATCTTTACTTAATAATGTCTGGCACAACAATATTAATTTTTTAAATTATTTCTAATTTTTTTCACGGAAAATATCTTCGTATTTTTGCTGCACAATCTTTTCAATTCCAAACTGATTTTTGACCAGTAACATATTACTCTCTAATCAGTACACAGTTGTCGGTTTCAGAAGCATTCCATTCGGAACCAGGCAGAAAAAGTGGCATTGAAATAACAGAACAATGGATCACAAACTTATTTTCATGAAAAAGCGATGTCATGTAGGCTTCCAAACAACTGTTTTTAAGAGCGATAGCGTTTAATTTTCTGTTAAAGGAACATTCATCAAACCCATAACAAATATGTGATGGCAGGACCTAGAAAAGAAAGCTTTTGTCCGAGTGTTCTCCACTAACGTCGATATGATCAAATCACCTCACTTTGCTGGAAAGCTTGTTTGCACGACAAACATGACCTGTGCGACAAGGAAACATGATAAAGCAAACTTTGAAGGGCATGACCTTCCAAACTTTCTTTGAACTATGATTGTAATGTGAATGTCCCACAGTGTCTAAAACAGTATTTCTTAACAGGGGGCACGCCTCCACAGTGGGGCGTCAAATGTCCACGGAGACGCGAGGCCTTACACACTCTACAACATGGAACGTTTTTGAAGGGGGAAGTATTCCATCCAACCATTACGTCAGTGCTGATTCTACGCCGCTGCATCTTAGTAGGTTCAGAGCCGGCAGAGATGTAAATCAGGCTCAGGTTTCTTCAAAGAAATCGATCTCTTGTTGGTACACAATGCGTACTTCATCGACGGGTTTTCGTCACTGAGACATTTCAGTCATTTGTCCGAAGTATCTTAAAAATTTATCTGTCATTTTTTTCGTTTCAGGATTTTCTTGACGGAAAAAGGCATTATGACCAAATTACATGTACTTTTTTCTGTTATTCAAAAAACGATTCGGTCAATGACCAGAAAATCACCGAAAGAAACAACTTTATCGTATAGTCTTGGCGTCCAGAAGCTTGCTTGAACATAGCTATTGATTTAGTCAACTTTATAAAGCTGGGAGCTCTTCACTGTGGTCCTTTTAGACTTCTGTCTAAGGATACGCAATCTGAACATAATATCTTGCTTTCCCACACTACTATTCGATAGTTTTCCAAGAGGGGAACATGCCTAAACGGTTTTACGGATTACAAGAAGTCAATATGTTTCTAGATTCGTGAAAGAAGGCGGATGTGCTCGAAACGTTCCAGTGCAGCTGCTTTCAACTATCACTGGCTCACCTTGTGGACATTTCTGAAGTCCGTTAATTGTTGTTCGAAGTCCGTTTAGCGTTTCGGCCAGACTAGATCATAGGTTCGCAACGTGGTGTCCGCGGATCCCCAGGTGGTGAAAAAATTGGTGTTTGGGGGTCCATCAAGTGACAAAAAGTTCAAGAAATTAAGAGTGATACAAAGCTTGAACATACGTTTTCAGTAAAGTAATAATGGCAAACCTCTCCTTTGGTTATTGCTTTTTTGTCTTACTGAGTAATCCAACTTATTTAGATGTTTCCAGCTTAATATTAAAAGTCACGGTACAATCAAAAGTCATTGTTACATCACTGAAGTTGGCTGTCAATCGTCATTGTTACTTCTCAAATTCAACACTCAACAGAACAATGAAAAGACAAGTGAACCATCTCTTATTTTCAGCAGGGTAGGCAGTTTGACTTTTGAGACCAAATTTGCTATTTTTGGCCTTTTTCAAACTCTTCTGACATTTTTCAAAATTTAAAGGGCGAAATTACTTTCTGCGTTTTTGGGCTTTTTTGACCAATTCAATTTATGTGTAGGTTTGCCAGATTTATAGATGATTTTGGCAGATTTCAAGACTCTGGCAGATATCTGGACAATATTTCTGGACACAGAATGATACATTTTTGTTGCAAACACTACACTTGAATTTTACAATTTTCTGTTTTTCTGCAGCATGCGTTTCCTTTTACTATTTCAAGTTATTCCTCAGCAAGACCAAAAAGTTTGAGACATTTACTACTTTAGTGAGCTTTATTCTGCGTATGCATATATTGTCTTTTACATATGCTGTTCAACCTCTTCTGGGAGTTTGCAGGTGTCTTTTTGTATTATCTTGTATTTGTTTTTTTTACGGTTGATGTGGCCTTTTTCACTAATAACAACCTGCCAAACCTGGTTTTCAATAAAGCAGGAGGCAAGAACACGCAGTGTGATGAAAAAGAACTGAATGAATGAGAGATCCATTTTTATCTGACCTAAACTAAGTTGATGATGACGAAGATTTTAATGAAGAGCTCATAGATTTGCCTGCCGATGATGGAGCCAAGATAAAATTATCTTCACTTTCGCTGTCGTGTTTCTGGGCTTGTCAGCTACAAACTAACAGTACTGTGGCTGTGATTACATTGAAAGACGTCCTTCCTTAACATGAGACTGGTTTTCGAGTTTGGAACAAATCATAACAAAATATCGAATCAGAAATGATTTGAGACAAGACATCCGACTAGCATTGTCCAAAGTCAAGCTGAAAATATCAAAGCTTGTCGGAGAATGTTATCGGGACCACAAAACTAACTGAATATCAGATGTTTACGAGATCCCTGTGCAAATGCTACTACGAATAAAAGACTTGTGCATTTTGTTCATACGTAGCTGGTCTGTTGTTGTATTCGTTGTTTACAGTATCCGTCTCGGTGTCCGTAAAAAGTAAATAAATGATTAAGAAGTCGGCGAGATGAAAAACTTTGAGAAACACTGGGCTAGACCCATATGAAACCCAATTCAAAGATGCAAAGACAAAAAATGGTTTGGAAACTAATTCAAGTTAACTTATGCTCTACCTTTGGCTCACAACATCGTAACAATTGACACTGCAGAGGTATCAAAGCAATCACTGTTAGCAGCAGTGCATTTAGCTCTGTTAAGCTCAGCAACAGCGTGTAAGATATCAAAGCAGAAACTAACGGGCATCCAACACAAGCAGTGCATTAAAACTGGGCAACACATGAACAATGATGAACTGGGCTAAATGTTATGAGTTATAGGTATTGCAACTACGGTACGTATAACAGTCATGAGTCAAGAAAGGGGACTGGATAAATCAGACTTAGGCCGATTCCGTAACTTTGATGACAAGATACTTGAAAGAGCAAATTTGTTGATAGACAACATTTCAAAAAACGTTTGGTGATAGACAATAATCAACAAAAACGCAGTATACAATGGTGACGGATTTAAGAAACTCCATTGAACATAACTTTTTAACTTAGTAATCTTCAGTCTAAAACTGAACCAAAAGTTGCGAAGACGTTCAAAACAGTATTAATCAAATCCAATCCAAATCTTCTTAATCAGAATAAAATCCAAATATTCTTAATTAGAATAACATCCATCCAAATGCAAGAATTCTGCAAGATTACAATCCAATTCCATATTCATACCTGGCCATTTTTTGGATTATTGAAAGACATGGATGTGCACTTCGTGCAGCAAGTTTGGGTATGAATTGTGGAAATGACTGACAGTGAAGGAGAGAAGTGAAATGAATACTGCTGTCACAAAAACTTTAGGTCTAAATTCCCTTGGAATCTAAATTGCAAAAACAACATTTGGCACCATTTCGCACCTCATTGGGCGCCATTTCATAGCAAAAAAAGACATAGAAAAAATGTGAAATTCCATTTTACTCTACATTGACTCGAGCTTACAAACTATTGACTCGAAGTTACTGGACATTTCGAGTCATTGGTTTCTTATCACCAGTCAATGTCGACTCAAATGGAATTTAACATTTTTCCTAGTAGCTAAGAAGCGGTAATAAGTATCTCACTAACACGTGATCAATAACTTTTCCAACAAATACATTTGCTTTTACAACCTGTTTAACCTTGAAGCAAAGGACAATTACATGGGCATGGTAAAGAAAAGGTTGACAACCCCTGGTCTGGAAGAGCTACTGCTTAGTAAGGTGAAATCATTTCAAATTTCTGGATTTTTTGTAAGTAATCGTGTGTCGTGGTTGAAAAGGTCCAGGTCAGGAAAGGAGGATTACAACAGGTATTCATAAAGTTTTCATTCACAGCTCAACCTGTTAGCATGGTTGAACACCATGAGAATGTATTTACCAAACATTTAGCGCAGGAATTGTCAAACTTTTTCCCGTTTAAATAACCCGAGTCATAAAACAATTAACCCGAACCCCCAGGTTAGCTGGTAAAACCGTGGATTTCCCTTGTTGCATCACAACAACGCAAGATCAGGCAAAATCTACGCGGAGTTTTCAATCTCAACGCATTTTCCTTTATAGCAACACATGAAAACTCAACTGCAATCCAAGTTCACCTGGTAATCTTTCCGTGAACCCCCGAACCCCATGTTGAGAACCACTTATTTAGAGAGTGTTTTCAAATGAAATGCATCAGTGAGTTAATTTTACTCCGTGCACAATTCAAACGCAGCGTGTACGTCTGAATAAATAATCAGAGAACATTGCCCAACATCAAACAATTTTTTCCAGCAATCGCAATCTCGTACGAAGGTAGTGGTTTCAAACCGGTCACGAAGAAGATAAATCAGATAATGATTTGGCTCACGTCACAGTTATACTGTTGCATTTCCATGGAAAGACTATGTTTCATCATGTAGATATTTTAGGACAGTCGAAAGGGTGGATGCTGAAACTCAGTGATCAAACATTTGTTTTTGTTTTCAGTATAGTCGTTGCTATGGTGAATGAAATCCGGTTTGCATCCATGCGCTTGTTTGATTAACAATCAAAAATGTGGAAAACGCCAGTTTCGAAATGGTCATAGATAAAAATGTGAGCCAATTGTTCATGCTCAACTATTCACAAATATTGGCGGTATGCTTACTACATTTTTGAAAAATTTATATTTTACTATGGTGTGCAAGTCAATAACAAAATTAAAGTCATTGAACCTAACGGTATGACGACCTAAATTGTGTAACAGGGCCCTAAATTTTTTGTGCAAACGGGGATGTCCATTAGTTTCAGGGAGAGGTGATTTCAAAATTTGCAAGTCCAACAAAAAGTAATGAACGTATTGAAAAGTCTACGGACTAAAGAATGTACGCAACAAATAAATAATAATTGCAACAACATTTCTGATGGGAGCTCCTGCATAGTGCAAGTCCAAATAACTGGATCTCTACTGAAACGCTTTACCGCTCTCCTATGTACATATATACACGTTTAAACCATGTTGCCGATCACGAAATCAAATTTTTTCTATAAACGAAGATCAAATCTAATGTGGCGCACACAAATGCATATGGGAACCATGCATCTTCGCTTACTAACATCATTTTGTGCTGATTGAAACAGGATCGAAATTATAAAATTGAATAAAATACGTACATGACTTTGACAAAACGGTTTGCACTACATCTGGGTGATATAAGTGCACTTGCATGTAGAATGGTCCCAGCCAAAACGCGCACATTGCCGGAAAATCCTTACATCTTTCAACGCAGTTTTGCAAACCTCTGAGAGTGCTGAAGTTGTACTGCATATCAAACAAACATATTCCAATCAGTGCACGCGCACGCGATTGTCAACCTGAGTAATGACCTCCTTTGTATTATTGCTAACATGTACCTTTATAGTTTAAACTCTCCGGAATGCCTTTAAAATACGTCGTTTCAAAAAGAAGGTTGAATCAGAAAGGTAACAGTAGGCTTTACATATCCACTTTGTAGCAGCACATTACATTCAAATCAAGAACTAAAAAGTATCAGTAACAATTCACGAAAGCGTTGAAAAGAATTAAATTTCATCAAAGCTTAAAATTGCAAATAATTGCTCTTTTTAAGACAATCGTAACGTTTTCAAGAACACGACGGTTATACATTGAAGGTAAAATTTGGGATTTGAAACGTGCTGCATTGAAATTATGCCTGGTCAAAATACATTGCGTATCATCAACACGTAGCAAAAGCGCTTACCTCGTCGAAAGTTGTCAACACCCTGTGAACAGCACACTTTTCTCCACACACATTTGCAAAACAACAATTTTTCAATCCGGTTTAAAAACTTTTATTTGTGTGATCCAAACATGTATTTACACTCACAAAGTAAAGTGCATTCTAACCTTTTTGGCATCTCCCCACAACCAGTGCTCTTTGTACTCGCCGATCGCTTTTGAAATCTTCCTGTTTCTTATGTATTTTTTAATTAAGGGCAAGATGGCCTTCAGCAAAACCACAGAAAATGCAGCTGATATTGCCAATCCCAAACCTGTTTTGTAGAATGAAGTTCCATTAGCTTCCAGAAAAGTCTTTAATGGACTCATGTTTGACAAAAGCAAGGAACGTCTCTTCTGTTTTTGCAGAAGCTGTTCTCAACCACAGATATTCCCCACAACTGTTAAACCAGCCTTCTCATGACTGCAGGTGGTTGAGTTAGTGTTCACCTGGTTTTATAACGCCATCGCGTAGACATTAGCAAATATCGTCTCATAGCTTAGCAGCGTCATGAACCTAAACACCAGTGTGGATCGCGTTGCCATTGCTTCTGCAAACAACTGGCAATTGAGAAATACGTTTTGATTGCAAATTGCCGTGTTCGTCGCTGTTCATGATTATCAATCACGTGTTTTCTAAATAGGGGCAAACGAAAGTAAAAGTAACGAAATAAGCGAAATTTGATAGTCGTGCTAAGTCATAATAAAACACAGTCAACCGTTGATGTCAAGGATATAGCGCTGGATAGTTTGACTGCAGGCCAAGAATCTGAAATTATCTCAAAATTAAACAGCAAATTTTCAATAAATGTTTCTAACCATCAAAACAGTCGCATTACAATTAACTCTGTACTACATTTTGCAGTTGTTCGTTCTAAACATGAAAAAATATTTCATAGAAATACTTCAACCAAATATTTTTTACATCAACGTGGATTGTCAGTACCATTAAGAATTTTACAACTAAATTGTTGGAGTAAAATTTAGAAAATCACTCAAAAGAGAATAACCTGAAAACTATGGAATGGGACCTTTCCTTTCTCTTTAAAATGAAAATTGACTAAACTGCAAATTCTATGTTTGTAGATATTTGCCGAAAGTTGCCACCTTAACAACATTAGGACAACTGCAATCTTAAATAATTTAATCAGCTCAAATTATGACATCACAGCTGGTTATTGCGATCTTAATCTGTCATGAGAACGACTTATGCTAAGAATGTTTCAAGCAAGAAATTGCTTTTTTGTTGCAATGTCAAATTGTTATCACGTCGAAGTCGAAATCTTATTTTCTTTGATTGAAGCTTCAAAATGATCACTTCAGGCTTTATTATCAAAATATGAGCTATACATTGCTATCAAATGCTATTACCCAAAGCTGTTTGTCTTTGAATAGTGATTCAAACTTCATTTTCTGCACACACTGCTAACACCACATGCAATATCACAAGAACTCTTTGTTGAATGATAATATATTTGGCACATTCAAAGCGTGATTTATTGTACAGTACATTGCAGTGGTGTGCCGTTACGTTGAGCTGACATCAGCAGCAGCACTGATTTCATTAATGCGCTTTTGTCAGGCCTTAGAATTCCACACACGTTTCATTCACTCAAATATTTTCAGGAATTAATCTGAATTAAATCGGTAAGTGGCCCAGTTGTTTGAGCACGCGAAGCCAAAGCTGGGTTAGACGGGATTCGACTCATGGTCGGGTTTTACCAAAGACTTCAAAAAGCGGCACTTGGGACCTGTCCATCCTAGTGCTT
>JGI24021J15306_10009304_pt1 | contig 12150 bp, 6 predicted proteins | sample Ectturendosymbi1_FD_15306 | JGI IMG/M metagenome (IMG submission 15306)
ATTGAAGCACTTTTTAACATTTCTCCCTGACGCATATTTGGCCACTAAAATCCCGGACATGTCCGGGAAAAACCTGACGTATGGCAACCCTACTCTAGTGTTTACACGGTTCCCTGTCAAAACAGACCAGGTTCATGACGGGTCTGTTTCGAGTGGTCTGTTATGTACAGGTCTGTTTTGAACGGACACCTATTTGTACGTAGCAGCTTGGTGATTGTCACGTGACATCAGTGTGGAGTCAACCATGACCGTAACAGAAAGCGTGGGGAAAACTAGGGGTAAGCTGCTCAGCGCATTTCACCAAACATCGGCTGATATTTTTTGCATCCAACGATCTTCATTATTCTCTTGTTAATGACCTTCAAACAATTAGCGCGAAAATCTCACTTCTTTGGGAAGTTTTGTCGTGAAATGGAAGCTGTTTGTGAAGCTATTTTAAACTAGAATGAGGTCTATTTTTTTAAAATGTTTTTGAGAGATACCAAGAGCGTATACATAATTTGTGAAATGGCTTAAATGTAAGTTTTCTTTCTTTTAAGTATGCGCACATTTGCGTTTATGACAGTGATAAAGTCAGAACATGATGAAGGCTACGCTCAGTCAGTTATAGTTTGTAGTTTTCAGTTCACTTTGCAGTGTGAATGATAATTTCATAAATCACGTCATGCTTTTGGCAAACGTTAATGTTGTTGTTGAGCAAGCAACTGCCAAACAATGCCGTCGTTATGACTCACAGAGCGCTGGTACAATGCGTAATATCGATTGCTGGGTTTAGCTGTTGTCTCGCTCGACATGTAGCGCCAGATACTTCAAGTATTACGGTGAAAGCAATTATTTGCGATAGACATATTTTCAAGTTTTTTATTTGTCAAAACTTGTGTTCTGATTAGTATTGGTTTGGTTGCTTTCTCTACTCTAACTACAGCCTTTCAACTTTTCACCAGTAAGCATTTGCTTGCAGATGTAAGGACTGACGATGCGTAGTGTTACGTGAAATCGATTTCTATTAAAAATTTGTTGATGGATTCAAACCCTTCGAGGGAGTTTGAATCAACGCATAGTTATGAAACCAGAGCCCATTCTGCTGATTCCTAGAACGCTTGCAGCAAACTTAGAACTTTTAATGATTCTATGCACGCTTGCCTTAAAACCAGAGAAAACTGCAAATTTATTCAAAAAATTTGGGCCAACAAAACTCTTGCCAAATTTCTTTGTATTGTTGTAGTCACATATCGGAACCTTGCTATCATAAAGGGAATTTTCTGGTTCGATTCACTGGCTGCATGTACAGAACCAGCCATGATTAGTTGGAACCGTATCTCTGAAAAGCTTCACATGGGTTCACAGATCGTAACACGCCTTGTTGCTTGACATCTGGGTCATGAGGTTGAGGCGACGGTGAGGTTTTTGAAACAAACAGAGTTAAAATCCAGAGGTGGAGGAACCGGGGTTCCAGGCCCCCCACTTTTTTTCTGGGAGCGCTGATCCCCCACTTTTAAATTCGAATTTTGCTCAAATAGGTTTAAGCCAGGGGCGGGCAAATGGCGGCCCGCGGGCCAAATGTGGCCCGCCACGGCGTTTTAAGTGGCCTGCGGAAGCATTCAGAAAATATCTTCAAATCTGAAATTTCCTCCAACTTATCATAACAAATGTTAGTGCTGACTGCTTAGGCTAGCTTAACCGAAACTTGCTTCCATTTCACTATGGACGTACGACCCTCCGCCAAACATGGCCTTTTCAAAATGGCCCCCGAGCCTAATTAATTGCCCACCCCTGGTTTAAGCAACACAATTAGTATTGGGTCTATTGTTGAAGTAAATCGTTTAATGAAAAACATTTTCCAAAGTTTTTTTGAAGTGCTCTTGTTCCCCCCACCTTGAAAACGGTTCCTCCACCACTGTCTATTGAAAGAAATCCTTTCTCAGCACAGAATCAGACACTAAGATCTTACAGAGTATATATTTCGTCTACAAAATAGGCATCATCAGCTCTTATTCAAATAGAATCTTATTCAAAACCAAACAACAGTTCCTCCACCACTGTTGAAGAGTTCCTCTCCACAACTTTTGAAATCATCTACGTGACTGTAATTGACATGTAAAACTTGTGTTTGCATCATCATTGCAGCAACTTGTCGCACTTTTTCCAGAAGTTACCGATGCAGAATGTAAAAATGCGCGTGAAGTCCACAACGCTGAAAGAGAAGCAATAAAAGCGTCGGTTGCGTTTGGTCGACGGGCTCTCACCAACCCTGCGCTGTTTCAACCTTCGCAGAGGAATACAGAACCGTGCAAGCCTGTTACACCTGCCATCAGCTTCTGTCGGGTAAGGTAGCNTTTGTGTAGCGCTGCTGATATAATTTAGATTATTATTTTATTTGTNTCGATAAATGTTCAACTAGTCAAAATGCACAGCAATTGTTCAAGTGAAGTAAGAAGCACAAAGCGTTTTTGAGGAGCCAATGTAAAGTTTAGAACTCGTGTTGGAGCAGTGGTGTAGAAGGCGGGGGTACAAGCGTACCCCCAAAAGTTTTGATTTTTGCAAAATCCCTGAAAATCCGGGCAAAAATGGGGCCCAACGTCTGCAGAAAAACACGATAATTCTTGTAGGCAAAACTTGCACAAAAACTTTTCGGGCAGGTTTGGGGACACTCTGCCAAAAATATTTTGCACCCTCAAAAATTTGCCTGCTCCTACACCTATGTGTTGGAGGTTGGTTGCGCATTGCATGATGAGTCGCAGATGTAACGAGCACTGGTCTTGTTTCCCGAATAAGCGACCTGACATTTTAAATTGCCAAGCCGAAGCAAGGCTGATGTAAGACTGTCACCACTTTAGATTCATTTACAGATTTCCCAATTTTATTTACGTGTCTGTTGCAGACATAAGGTCCAGATCACATTGCGTGAAAGAACACAAGGGTGCAGAAATGCTTATATGCAATGCATCACAGGGTAGGTGATAGTTGCTACAGGTAGCTACTCCATGTTGAAGACGAACGAACACTACACGAAGCACCAGCAAATACCGCGTTCAGTCATNCCGAAGCGCTACATTCTGGTTGAAAAATGCAGATTTGTGAAAAGCATCAGACACTTTAAATAAGCAGATAAAAAATTGGAAGAAGATGCACACCGTTGCACAGAAGCATGCAGTTTTTTTATAATCAAGGCATCAAATGTCTTGACGAAGTAGGTAGCTTGATGTGGGCGAACACTTACATTGCTGGGGATGTAAAGTAAAATTCTATAGACATTGTTGTGGGCAACGCTGAGGCGTCTAACACTGGACTGTGTGTATCTGCAGCGCAATTAGCACGAGTATAGTGGCAAGCAATATGCACGAAACAATGTTTCATCTGCAAGTGAACATTGAGCAATGTTACCGCTTGTTTGCTGCACAATTGCCATCTTTCAGTGAGGCAATGCAGTCACGCAAAAGTTTATTTACATGAGGTTTCATGAGGAGGTCGATAGCGGCAACACAACACTTGACGAATCGTCGCGAAGGAGGTGATTTAAACAAAATTTGGAACACATTTGAAAGGGTTCACGAACTGCAGGGTGGCTTATTAACCACAAAACCCATAAGTGTAGGGAGCAGGCAATTTTTGGGGGGTTAAAGGGATATTTTTCCCGAAATTTGCCCGAAAAACTTTTATGCGACAAACTTTCTCCCTATAAATTTTCTGTAGCTGTTGGTACATTCTAATTTCCTCTACCACGTTGCCATAGACTTGAAAATAGAAAATTTGGTTCTTAATAACCCAAGTGTAAAAACGTACGCTAGACTATGCAAGAACATTGTCAGAAGCCAGCTCTGGCTCAGCACTCTGAGCATCGGCCTCACACTTTTGAGATTTGGCGTTCCATTCACATTCCAGCTGTTGCTGTCAGCAAGAAACCTCACCCCTGGCTAACGTAGGCCTAAAGTTGCTTCCTTCTCTGAAGACATGTATGCCATATCCGGTATGTGACATGTATCATATTATTTATATTTTATAACTGTGCCGTGAGTCTCACAACATTGTCTGTTCAACTGCACATAGCCAAAATGCAACAAACTGTACGGCAAAATGTGTTCACCCAAACACTGCAGTGAAATACAGAAGTTTTTCTGTACTTGCCTGGCATGGACTCTACTAATATGAAGTAGGTGCCCTGCAGCATACTAGATTACTTCAATGTACATTTAATAAAGCACATTAATAAAATGCCGTCTTTTGCCCCACGTTTCAAGTGAGTCGGTTACTCATCAACTCTCACAAACTAAAACACGAAGTTACTAGAAACAGTTTGTTAATTTTATGTATTGTGTTTTCTGTGACACAACAAACTTTTATTCATACACTCAATAGAATATAGTTTCAATAATATTGTTAAAAAATCGAAGGTTCTTTGCCAAATTTTTCAACAAATCAAAACTTTTCTGGGTGAGCTTGCACCCACAGCTGCTACACCACTGACAGAACCTGAATGTGTTTAGCCCTACACTGACTGATCAGCAAAATTACCAAAACAAGATGAAACAAGAAAATACGAGATAAACTATCCGTGACGTATTCGAGACCGAGACTTGGTTAAAATTTCGAGACCAAGACTTCATCAAAAATCGAGACCGAGGCTGGCAAAAATGGGTCAAGAGACCGAGACTAAGTCTCGAGTCTCCATCACTGTAAACCAGTGGTTCTCAACCTTTTTTGGCCCATATGGACCAAATTTTTTTTTTACAAAAAATATCCGATGGACCGCTTTGCTATGCTGACTAAAACTATAAACACATGAATCAAAAAATGGCCTTACATAATTTAGTATACAGTAAAATTAACAAATTTCAGGAAGATTTTATCAAGGATTTATGGAACTCTCTGTGGTCCACCTGAACCACGCTAACAATCATTGCTGCAAAATATATTGGTAAAAGTCGAACATTTATTGTATAATTAGAAGCTCGATTTGTTTTTTGCGTATCCAGGAGCGGATAAGATGTCGAAGGCTGGAAGACAGGCGTTCAGTGATGCAATACACGACGTTCGATTGGTCAAGAATTCCCAACAGTGAACAAAGACGTTTGGGGGAGGAAGTCCCTCCTCCTGCGAATGTAACAGTCAACTTCCGATGATGTTTACAGAAAGTTTATTTCAACGTTGAGATTTTTTTATAACGCTCATGATGTGACTGCCTTGAGAATTGAAATTTACTCGATTCGAGTGCTTTTATTAGTTTTAATTATCTGCTTCGATTGTGCTTGACTTATTAGGTATACATCATTCAATGATGTACTGCATTTTTCGAATTTTTTGACACCAGATTTTTACATTTCGAATGAAATAATTGAACGTTGCAATGTTTTTCGCATTATCTTTGCATCTACAGAGCGTTTCATCCTATTACTGCAAGCGAAATTACCTTGCATTTCAAAATACATTTTCCTTCGCTGGCACTTGTGTGATCCACTTCTGCTGTGAAAGTTCTTGCGTTGACTTGACTCAATCAATAGGAAGGAGCGCTTTCTTGACCTTGCAGTTTAACAAATATCGCCGATCTCATACAAAAAGCTCATATAACAAACTTCAGTTGGTCCTAAGTTGTACATCATCAGGGATAGTAAACCACACTCGTCTTTCAATTCTTACAAGTAACTAGCCAGCACAAACGCCACGGAACCGAATCGGTTCAACTCCGCCACCTTTGTGGAGACTAGCTAATTGAGCATAGATATGTGGACGTTTGAATCATCGTAAAAAGATGAAAGCGGAGCCCAGTTGCCTGATTCCTCCAAAGCTTATAGTAAGCCTAGAGCTTTTAATTGCTATCTTGTCTTCTTGCTTGTTTACTAATATCACACGCTATGCAACACAGCCGATGATCAGTGACGGTTCCAGGGAAGGCAGTTTGGGGCAAATGCCCCCCACAAACATCTGTGGCGTCCCGTTGATATACATGCGGCCCTTTCAGGTGCCTATCTACGTAGAAGCTGATCTTTAAAATACTCCTAAACAATACTTTACACTGCGTTGAACTTCAGGATTTACGTGGCGGACTTTTACCCGGCCTCTGCTGTTATGGAATGGTATCAACGATGCTGTTGTTTCGTAATATTACTTACTACTGTTCCGTTATATCTTTCCCGCGTGAGAACTGATCAGCTTTACTCAGACGAGGTAATCACGAACGCGGTGGCTTTCGTTTGCACAGTTCTCGACTTGCCGCTGGGCTGTGCAAAATTGGTCTATTTTTTAATGCCTGATGGCAGTCTTGAAAGGTAAGACAGCAGTGAAAATAAGAACGCAGTATGGAAAATTTATAACTGACGCAAGATTTTAGAAGCCTACAAAGCAGCAAACCAGGCCCGTGGCCACGGGGGCATTGCCTCCCAACTTTTTTGAGGGCCACCATATTTTGTTGTGCCCAGAAAAAGTATTCAAGGCTTTTGGAAAAGTTCAAGCTTGTGTATAATTAACAGGAGTGGCTTGGCCAATCGAAAAAATTTTGGTGGGCCAAAATTTTTTATTTTAGGCGAGCAACAGTATTTTGTTTGAGGTACCGCCTTTCAAAGGACAAAATGACTAGATATTCTAAACCAGGGGTGTGCAACGTTTTTGTCGCTGGGCCATATAACCAACTTCAGACATCTAGGAGGGCCACACGAAAAATTTAGTTTTTTAACGTAAACTGTCGGATTAGGATTTTCATGCAAGGTGGGGAAAAATCAGTGTTGGCAAGGGCCACACTAAATGGATTGGTGGTCCGGGTTGTGGCCCGCGGGCCGCCTGTTGCACACCCCTGTTCTAAACATTTGGGGGACATGGCCTCCTGGCGATGCCTATGATTAACAGTGATAAGTGGAAGCCTTCGCCAGGGTTGGTCCGCTAATCAGGGGTTAGTGGGAGCTTAGTGCAGTGGTGGTAAACACCTGAAGATAACTTGCATCTGCGTGGGGGGGAGGCGACAACTGAGAAGCCTTGAATCGAAGCAGCTCCAAGCCCGAAGCTGCAGAGACAGGAAACCTTTTCACGCAATATATCGATCGACTCTGTATTTTCATCATATAACCCTGCAATGGGTGCAGATAAAAAATTGCAAGGCAACAAATGGAGAAAAAATTGCACATTAGTTAAAAATAAATAACAATTGGGAAGCGACTAATCCAAGGCACAGCAAGAATACAAAATGACAACATTCAATGAGATGCTTTGGTCTCAGAAACGTCTGGTTTTGGTGAAAAGATTCCCGAAGTGACGTATCACGTCATCAATGCGTTAAGATGCACTCAATCATAATCATAGATATCGGAAAAATTGAAAGCGTCGTGGTCAGGTGGCCACAGCCCTGGAACTCACTGAAAAGTCCCCACTTTTGCATGTTCATGACAACCTTGTTGACCCCTTTATTGCCAGGTGGCATGACACCATGTCCCACGAAATCACTAAAAATGGGGAGACCGAAGCGGCAAATAAAATAACAGGTTAAAAAAACACAATCCATTTTTTTGTCAATTTTCATAAACGACGAAAAATATTCAGTAAAATTAAAATTGAAGGCAAACTCGTCGTTAAATTTCATAACACTAACCCTTAAAAAAACAAAATGGCGACACAAAAATTAAAATCATCGTGATACTTTCTTTACCACAACATTCAAACCAAATTCTAATATAAAGAATATGTAAAGAGCGCATGACAGTTTTTTTCAAAGAAAAGCCAGCACTGCTGGCGAGCTCTGCAGGCGTATGAGTCACAGCATGGCTTTGCGCAAAATCACTGGAACTTAAGCTGCGGTACTTTAATGTACTGAGCATCGGAGCAGATCGCTGGTTTCCAGCCAAATGTTTTCCACATTACTGGCGTTAAAATCATGTCAATATGAAGATGATCGCGATGTATTTTATCCACGTTCTGAAAATTTCTGAATGTTAAACGTGATACAAACTTCAACACCAAACATGAGCTTCGCCCGCTCTGAACACCCTGTACATCGCAGATTGTTTTACTTTTCAAATATTACAGGTTTTGCAGAAGATCAAAGCAACGACTCTTTGTGTGTCTCAATATATCTTACTGTTCCCTTTGGAGGCCCCGGTTCATGCCTTGGTTTTATATTAATTTTGCGCCATTCCCAGCATTTAAATCAAACTGCTCACATTTTCCAAGAGCTCAAAAGCACCCCACAAGTCACGTGCTTCGAAGGTTGGAATCGACGTCAAGCGATTTTGAAAATTTTCCACATGTTTGGGCCTAAAACAAAATCCGAAACATGCAGGGAGATGATGATAATAACAAGATTTTCACATGGTTTAGCGTAACACGATAGCATTTGCAACAATGGCACGGTAAATCTCAGAGGGAACTCTTACCGCAAAGCATTATGCTCTTTACATACCGTACGACAGGGATCGGCAACTTTTTGTAACAAAAGAGTCATTCTGCTTCACCTTCCAGCACATAGGGTCAGTGAGGAGCCAAAAAACGTTGATACCATTTTATTTTCCTTGCGACTTCATCGGGACACAGGCTAAAATGTAATCAACTCAATTCTAATAAAATGCAAATTTAAATTCCAAGTTGCATCACTTTACAGGAGATAAAAGTCGCATGCGGGTCCGGAGCGGCAGGTTTCCGACCTCTGCCCTGCGGTATATTGCGAGGCAGGGGCATCGAACAGCAGTTCAATCACTACATGCACGTGTGCTCAAAACTGAGCACATCATACCAACTTCACTTCTCTATTATCACGTTCTTGTTAATTTTTGCCAAAGCTGCGTAACTTATTCTTTTGCAGCCATAAAGATGGAGAGATTTTAACCCAAAACACACTGAAAGTAGAGACATCAAAGAAGACTGTGTAATGTTGTGACAGAAACTTAGCTTCAAAGTCTTTATCGTTTGGTGGCAGCAACGGGCGAGGCAGTCGACGCTCCTGCGGGTTGCACTGGTGCTGCTCAGGTCAAGATGTTCAAGTTCATGCCTTGTTTCGCACAAAGTTATGATGCCTTGATCAGATACCAGCGAACATCCAGAAAGTTCTACCCTGAGAAGATGAGGCAAGCAAGCGGCTATGTGGGAAATCCCCGAGTCACTTATTGCTGTGCATTGTGATATAACAAGTACTTGAAGGCATCTGCAAGTCGTGACAATGGCGCGGAGGTTTTCATCAGTTATGGTTTTCAAACCATGTAGGTCGAGGCAGCTGAGTGCTTTAAGTTTTTCGCATAACGAAACAACACATTCCGAAGATATTTTACTGCACAGACCAATATTAAGCTCGCGTAATTGTTTGGAGTTTTCAGCAAAATTTACGAGGCTATCACTTGAAACAGAAAAGCAACCTTCCATTTGCAGCGCGAGCATATGTGGCGCATGCCTCTTTGACAATATTTCAAAAGACTCATCAGAAATAGAGGAATTTCCGTTGATATTCAACGATTTGATGACAGGCAGTGCCAGGGAGATGGCTGACAAGCCATTGTCAGTTGTTGAACTCCAAGGTACAATGACGTGTTTGAGGTTCCTGCAGTGGCAAGAAGCGTGGAGCAGAATGACGTCACCAGCCAGCTGGTCACCCGTGCATTTACTGATGTGCAGATAAGTTAGTCTTGATTTGCAATTCTTAAAGAAGCTTCGCAAACCTTTGTTAGAGACGGCTTTTCCGCAGCATCCGGTAAGTTTTACAAACTTCGGGCATTTTTGCCCCATAAGCTCAAACCAGTTGTCAGTTAGAGTTTGCTCATGAGATTTAATATTCTGCCACAGGGCTGAGTCGCCAGCAAGTTGATGAAATCTATTGCTGGTTTGCGAAACGGCGGCAAGGTCAGTGAGAGACAAGTACGAGAAAACGCTCAGAAGCATTTCATCGGGCAGATCATTCAAAATAAGGTTTTGAACAACTATCGGGGCGAGTGGGTGGAGGAACGCCCGCTTGCGGCCCTTGTACGACGTCACTACTTCCGATTGACGCTTCTTTTCTCCTCCTCGTATTTGTTTTGAGCTCGGTGACTTCTCAACACCACATTTCTTCTCTTCTTTCCCCGTTGTACCAACAGATGACCATGTCTTAAGCTGGTTTGGACCGTAAGAGCTCCAAGCTACGCTGGACTTTTCCCAAACGCGCTTCGGGCTTGTACTAACCTTTGCTACTTCGTTCGCTTTGCTAGCGCTGGCAGGCCTTGGCTTGGATGCCAACGCTTTCGGTTTCTTGTCCATCACTTTGGACCCATTCACGAGTTTTTCGACCCGGCCCTGGGCACTTTGAGGCCGACCCAACTTGATGTTTGCGGTGGGAACGACTTTGACCGATCCTGGTAAAACTGTTTGATCGCCACTTTGCTTTGGTTTCGTTGGTACCTTTTTTAGAGGTCGAATGTTACTACTATTTCCTGGGTTCAACTTCAGCTTTGGAATGAAAGCCTTGGTGGACGTCTCTGATGCTTCACTACCAAGTTCCTGAACAGCCTTTGGCTGATTCGTATGGGGAATCACCTCCACGCCTGTGACATCGGCCGAGGTCTCGACACGGTTCAGCGAACCAGCAGATGCGTCTACAGCTTTTGCCGCAACCATCTTCTCAGGCAGCAATTTTCTACATATTGAACAATCATTGACGTCACTTTTTGCGGAGTCAAAACACGCAGATGATGAATTGCTCTGTAACAAAATGCTTAATAACGGTTGACTGCTTTTAGTTGGTGTATCACCGCTGGAAAAAGGCAAAGGAAGCCCTAAATAGCTTTGCTCCATCAAAGTTTGCCCTTTCCTGTCAAACGAAGAGGGAGTCTCGTAGCTTGAGTCAAAGCTTGCATGGCTGCGAAGAGCTGGCGCAGACGAATAAACTTTGCATTTCTCACAATCAATATATGAAGCAGTTTGTTCAGCGCAGAGGAATCTGGCATTTCCAGCGCTAGTCACGTGTTCATTCTGAAAACTACTTGCGCTGATAACATCGTCAAAAGTGACAGGATCTTTGTAGTCCAGCACTTGTACATCATTGGGTATCCTCATCGGACTTAACGAAGTGCCTCGAGAAATAAACTCGTGCTCTGAAAGTTCTGCAAAAATCTTGTCTTTTATTCCACAAGTTGTACGGTGAGCCTTGTTTTGCAAATCAGCATCAGAGATAATTTGCTTACATTTGAAAATCTCTCGGTTATCTCGAGGTTCATTATAGTGACACAGACCAGTAAGTAATTCATAATTGTTATCAACCTTCGCATCATGTTGCCATGGTAGCTTCACCTCCTTGACACCTTCATCACATTTGGTGTTTGTCAATAAAGTGTCTCTCAATTCTGGGCAAAGATCAGACTGCGTGCTGCAGTGCTGAACATTGCTAGAGGGTGATGGAACACTCTTTAATAAACCAGCCATGGAACATTCTTCCCAAGAACTTGCACAAACTCTAGTCTTAACATTTTCATTGCCAGGGTGAAGACATGATGGTTCATTTGCACTTTCATCAAACACACAATGCTTGCCATCATCATTTCTCAAAATAGTAGGTTCTGGCAATGTACTGACTTTTGAAACGTTGTCCTCAGAATCAATCTCATAATGTGGAAGAAGAGTTGATGAATTATNTGAGCAGTTCAACAGTTCTTTTGTTGAGTCAACAATTGCATATGAACTGGGAGTGGCCAAAGGTTTTTTCACAGCTGATGATGATAAGAGCAGTAGTTTCTCAGTCCGCCTCAAGTATTGGTTAACAAAGTCAAACTGCTTTGATTGAAGGAACTTGCTAGCTCCCCACAAATCCTTCCCATCTGCATTCGATTGCTTTTCAATGTTCGTCTCCTCAAGATTTGGTTTGGTTTCGGTGGTTTTATTTTTGACAACAGCTGAAAGACAAACACGGAAGAGATTGAGTTAAGCACTTCAAAGAGGCATGTCATGTCAGGTTAATACAATGACCGAATTACATTTGAACCCAAAAATCAACTACTTAAAACACAGTTTGCAAAATATTGCAATAAACAACAATTTTAAGTCTTTAATTGTCCAGAAAATAGATCATCGTACCAATTTGTTGGTCATACCAATATGTTGGCATTTTGTTGAAGAAGAAAACTGAACTGCTTAAAATTGAAAACAATCCAAAACAGCTTTTTGCAAACAATGCCATAAACTACAAGTATGGTTTGTCTTTAAACATATTAAAGA
>JGI24021J15306_10009305_pt1 | contig 12149 bp, 4 predicted proteins | sample Ectturendosymbi1_FD_15306 | JGI IMG/M metagenome (IMG submission 15306)
GACCTGTCCGATTGAACTTTGAAATCCTTTGGCGTTCTATCATCTTGATACTTCCAGTATCAAGGAGCAAACAATCTACAAGCAGCATAGAGGGTTAGTTGGTCTGGTTTTCCACAAAGCAAAAACAACAGTAAAAAACTGGATAGCGAGGTATGGACTGATCAAAACACGGATGACAACATTCCTATTCATCGCCTTTCGTAAAACTGCCGTTATTTCAGTTGATCGTCATACATTCAAGAGTCAGGAAAGTAGAGAAAATTGCAAACCATTGTGCAGATGATTTCAACCCGTAGCTTTTGAATATAGTCTAGGCCAGATCGGGGTTTAAAGACTGTAGGGACTTTTGTTGGGCACAATCACCACTTGAAACTTCTATCACTAGTCAATCAGGATGAGGAAGTATCGGAAGAAAGTGGCCTTCGGTATCGTCTCGCAGCTCTTTCAGTTAATTAAAGTCATTTTTCTGCTACTCTAAGTTCGCCCACCCTGTCCATGCCTAACAATGTTGACCAGCCATACGGACATATTCCGAGTGGGGTAAATACATAGAACATTACTATGGATGAATATTGATATAATTTTCAGTTGGACCGGTGATATTGTTTTTCATGGTCGTTGGTTGAAGAAACCCTTTCAAGATTCCTGTCTTGGTGTTCGTTGTGCTATTGCTTTTACTGATTACAAAAAGTACTGTGTAATGCTTTAAATGATAAAGGATGAAGCATGTTGACCAATAACTTTGAAATAATTTGGCTAGTCTTTAGTCTTTACAGAATTTGTTCAGCATTAGAACCAGACAATGTGGAAAGTTCAGCTGATTCAATGACCGGGTGGGAAGCATTTATGTAACTTATGTCCAAGAAGAAACTTTTTAAAAGAAAAATGTTAGAAACCTGTGCTTCCTTGGCTTTTCCTGATTTTCAGAGACCAATGGAATAGTGCTAGAATTATTTTCCGAAAATGTCCCTGAAAGCCCATATATAGGGTGTATGGGTACTATACTACTGATGTGTAGACAATTTTGGACACTATTCTAAGTTAACATTTCAATGCAATTTTAAGTGCAAAACCTGTTTGGCTAGATATGACCACCTATACCTGATATGTGATAAGTCTTCCAACACCATGGCTTGATCTGAAAAAAAACGGATCTAACACGTGCATGACGTTAACGGCGCACAAACAAAAAATCCCCTTTAAACAGTCCTTTTTTCGTGTATCCGGCCTAAAATTTGTATGATATGTACGTTTCCCTTGGAACATAAACTTTGTTGCGAAAGTGATTGGCAATGCACATATGGATGTAAAAATAGTTTGATCTGGAAAAAATGTATGTCACATGTCCCAGGAAGACGTATGCAAATTATGGGTAGCATCATACCCTGGTTTTACTGACGCGTATAGTAAAATAAGGATTCCTGAGGATGGTTAAAGCGGTGTAGCCACGAATCTGAAGTCATGAAGCTGCAATGTTAGTGAACTTTGACTGACGTTTTCAGAATTATTTTCATGCGTTAGAGGTATACTTACTAATGGCGCGCACTGCTGAGACGTCACTTTATTTTCTTTAACTGTCGTAAAGTTTAAATCTAACAAGGCCAACTTACTTGGTGAATTCCGTGCTGAAATTTCTGCTGTGATTGTGCTCTTAATAACTTATTTACCATATTTAACCGCGCAAATAACAACTTGAGAAAGGGTTGTTTTTAAACTGCTGGAAAATAAGTATGGAAGCGCAATTTTTAAGAAAAATATTTAAGTAAAGTTGCTATCCTTACGGCAGTGAGCTGCACGACTTATTAATATCTTAGGTAATCACGTCTTTTACGCTCATTAACCTGCCTGGAGACTTGTCGCTGCTTGGAACTGAAACATGGCGCCATATATAACTTCGTAGTAAAGTTGTACGTTAGTTGGCGCTGGTGGGTTTCTTAAAAAGACATACCCTCGTATACGGCATCATGAAATGGTAATGGCAGCCTCAACAAGATATTTCTTTGCTTTGAAACTAGATTATACAGTAAGTAAGATTCACAGCTAATACTGACATCCCAAATATCCACAACGTTTCCTGGTAACTTTGAATGTGAGGCTCTCGTTTTTGTATCTACGCGTTAGTATGATTGCAAGTGCTTCATCTTATTTATTTTTACCTCAGAGTCAAGGTTGACATCACGTGGGTTAGTAGTAGTAGTACACAAGACATACGAAGAGCGTTTGCATGTTAGCAGCAGTGAAAATCGCTGAAACAAAATGACTGTAGAAGTTTCTCACAGTCAAATAGAAAGGTTACATAAACAACGAAAAACAAAGAAATTTCTGCAGTGTTGTCGGAAAATCATCCCTAAAAATTGCGAACAAATGAAACTTGATAAAAGATGATTGGTTTTGTCACTGCAATCCACCAGACAACGATTTCCTGTCCGGTGTCCACCATCTTAAGAGAAACACAATGTTGTGCTAATAAAAAGAAAGGTACCTGAAAAATCACAGATGTGCAAAATGCGAAAAACGCCAGGACACGTGGGACATGAAAAACACAGAAAATGTACAAACACGCGATTTTTGTAGATTCTCAAGTTGCCAAGCTTTCTGTTACCAATTAATTGGTTTTATATACCAAAAGGACAACAACTGGAGGTCAACCAGTAAAACTCTTCTGTCAGCATGAGATAATATTTTTCAGGAGCTAGAGACCTTTCACCGTTTTAAGATGTAAGAAATCTAATAAACTTATCTTTTGCCTGCTGCTGTAAAAATACTGAAGCAACACGAAACATACTAGTAGTTATTTAGTCTGCAAACACTGAACGTGATTTTGTAAACACGATGTGATTCAGCAAGGTGCTTTCATCCCTGGAAAACAATGCAGCACATTTCAACATTACAAAACGCCCCGAACTTAACTTCACAGTACTCAGTGTTCGAGGACGGAACTATTGCGGTCATAGGAGGGTCAAAGATCCATTTGGGAAACTTCAGTAAGTATCATGCTTTTTGGAGAAAAGAACGATTCAAAATTATTTTGGGAGAGTTCAGTGAGCACGTTGATGTATGCGGAAAGGTGCGATCGGTCAGCTGATCTGTCAACATGTCATTGCTCACTCACATGATAGTGGAAAACCTCTCCTGCAGCTGTACTCTAACATAAACACTTTGCATCATGAACAATTTTTCCAACACAGGGATTTGCGCAAGTATACCCGGAACAAAAATTATTTAGCCCAATGGCCACTGCTTGATTTTTGCATCGTTTCAGCTGACTTTTACCTATCAGTGTTGGACGTTCTTTCAAAAAGAGTGCAAAACTGTCAACTAATCACCACCTATAGTTCCCTGAAATTAAGTTTGGAAAAAGCAATAGAGGTTCTACCGAATATAGTGAGAGAAGCTGGTGGACAAGGATGTAAGAAACACCTTTGAAGAAAATAAATCCTCCTTGTTCTGAGAGTTTCCAGAATGCACAGCCGACATAGAAGAGGAGTAAAGCAGCTGTCATTATATCAGCGTCTCGGAGATATGGACAGACACAAACCGGCGTGACGGCAGATGGTAACAAAGCAACATGTCGTGAAAAATACTATCTGAGTAAAGAAATTGGCTTACTTGACCTGGCTTCAGTATAACGCCAACCCATCTATGCTACTGCGATGGACCGAGGAGCGAAAGTTTTCAGCTCAAGAGGTGAAGAAGTCCTAAATGCATACTTTAGAGGATTTTTGATACAAGTAAATTCTGATTACAAGCAAGTCAACGACGTATTCTGACAGACAATCCAGCGTCTCCGCAGCAATAGATCTACTGTTGTTAGGTCCATCAACGAACAAAACGGTGTCTAACTCAAGATGAGGAGGACACACTTGTTGGGTGCCCGGAGGGAATGTTTGGAAGATTTTTATAACACTTAACCTTTATCATATCATGATACACAGGAGGAGCAATTTGAGTAAGGAAAACACCATCGCTACGACGGAAGTCACCTCGCTGTAAGATTGCAAGTTATGATGAAAATCGACCTTAAATGCTTAAACCCTTGAATACACTGATTATACATGAAATTATCTGACTTACTCGTGTGTGTCAAGCGGCCTGGCTATCTGCAAAGGCACCAAAGGGTTTGCAAACTGGGTTGATTGATCATTTACGTACACAAGAAAGGAAACAGAAAGGAATGAACTAAGCACCAAGACATTTTCATCCTCAGCTTTCCTTGAAAAGGGTACGCCAAATGTCTTGAAGAAAGATTCCACGAGATAATTGAACTTAAGCTAAAGAATACGCAATGCGATTTTCGTCTAGACCATAGCATCACAGACCAAATTTTCGCTATCCAAATAATTTCGGAAGTTTTCTCGGCATGCATAAGATGTCTACGCTTGCTTTGTCGACCTCGAAAAAGTATACGACCACTTCTCTCGAGAAAAGCTTTTGGTAGTTTTTGCAGGAGGTACAGCGTTGACGGTAACATGCCACTTTTCACCAAGCCACTGAAATCATACTGAGAAGTTTGTGTCCGTGTCAACAATAATAAGTTAAAACCATTCGTGGTGAGTGTTGCANTCCAGTCACCCCACCAAGGTTGTGTATTGTCACCATTCCTCTTTATTGTTTTTATAAAGTGGATTGATGGTCAGAGCCGTGTTAACGAGTGTGACAATGCTGGAAGTTGCAAGATCAACTGCTTACTCTTTGCGAACGGTCGTGGGGTTACTTGCATCCTCTTAACAGGACCTCCAACATGTACTTGGTTCTTTTGTTGCTACGTGTGATCAAGCTAGAAGGAAAATTAGCTCTGAAAAGACGGAGTTGTTATGTCTCTCCAAAAACCCAAGTCAGTGTACCCTGCCAATATGCGTAAATCTACACTGTAGCAGGTCGAGAAGTTCAAGTGCCCTGGGGTGGTATTCACAAGTGACGGAAACCAAAACAAAGAAATTGACGTACGGATTGGTAAAGCAAACGCAATATTCAATGTGCTTCAACTTTTCGTGGTCACGAAAAGGGAGCTTTCAAACACTGCTAAGCTTTCAGTTTTCAAACCGGTCTTTGGTCTTGTCCTCTTCACCTATGATCATGAAACTTAGGCAATGACCAAAAACGTGCTATAACAAGTGCAAGCGACGTTGACGGAATTTTTACGATGAGATCACCGCACAGCTGTGAAATTTCTGAAGCCTTGTATGTCGAGTCACTTCTCTGAATAGAAAGATCCTAGTTACGATGCAGTGACGTAACTAAGAGGGGAAAAGGGTGACATCTGCCCCCGTGAGCAGCATTTTGTGTGTCCCAGATTGAGGTCGGAATATTACGCGATAATCACAAAATGCTGAAAGCCAGCGGATGCTCCCCAGTTTCGAAATCTCATCAAGATCACCAAGGTTCTCAAAGCGAGCAGTTGCGAACCTTAGTGACGTTTTAAGGTGGAGCTTCTCTTCCCAGCAATTAGCGCCCGCATCGAGACACCCATTTGTGCCCGCCGCACAGCAACTCATCAGCTTCTCTGACAACAACAACATACGTTGCAGTGGGCGGATCATCAATGGAACGCGGAGTGGGCGGACAACCCCACAAGACTCCGCACTTTAATTCCGGACACCGGTACACACACACCCGGAATGACCCTCCCAAGAAGAGCCTGGGTCCGGCTTGACCACCTCGGCACCGGTGTTGGACGCTTCCGCTCCTGCTTGTACAAACGGAGCATGGCCTCCTCTGCGGCCTGATGAGTGTGGCGCAGAAAAACAAACCGTCGACCATGTTGTCCTCCAACGTCCAATCCATCGACCTCCACACGGACTGCATGGCCTGACGGTTCTGGACGAATAGACAACCGAATGGCTGCTCAACACCTGCCCCGAAATCTAGCGCGGCCAAGCAGTGGATAAAGGAACTCGCTCAAACGAAAGAAGCGCCCGCATGTGGTTTGACTCACGGCTGCCTGACAATGTTTTGAGGTAGCAAGGGTTGCGAACATTCAACTTCGCTCTCATTCTATAGTTGCGTCTCAATGTCAATGGGATGTGAATCCAGCATTCACAGTGCATGCAGTATGCTACTGCGTATGCTTTTAGAGCAGCAATGAATCTTGCAGTGTGTTGTTACCACAAAAGATCTGAGCTTAATGGTTTGACAAACGCTATGTTGAAATGGATCTGATGTGGTTCTGAAGCTGGTTATGATCATTTTTATTTGTGCAACGTTATAGTAAAAGCTGACTACTTTTGTAAGATTTTAATTGAAACTGCGCAACAGCGTTGCATATATTAGTTGTGAACTTTTCAGTTGCTACTACACGTGTTTTATATTAAGCTGGCCTATTGAACTGAACATGTCCGTGGGCACGATTGCCGAAATTCAGGTCGCAAAATTGCTGACCTAGAACATCTCACGGAGCGTCACTGGCATTAAATATTTCCTAGCTAAGTCAATGTATGTGACACATTTAAATTATATCAGNTTTTTGACGAAANAATGGATAAATTTGCAGCAGCAAGGGCAAAAAACTTTGTCTTTGATGTTGGATAATTACAAATAAAGCATTGCATAGCAGTATTTCTGTTATTTTCTGTTAACCTCTCAGGGTATTATACCCAAAGGAATATTTTAGGATTTTGCAATTTTATGTTTGTCTGGCAATTTTGTACAAAATCATTTGCCTTCAGTTTTTCATGTGCATTCCTCTGTCTGTCCTCTTCTACGTATTCATAAGTCTCCCTCAGTCTGTCCTTCATGACGTTCTAAAACTCAAAACTCTGAGAGCGCATGCTCCAGAACCCCCTACAGCTCACGCCAGCGGTGATTGTGACCAGACGTGACGAGAGGGGGAACAATGGGTACACTGCATTTGGGATTTTCAAAAGGCTCCGACAAATCCGTGCTTAAGAAAACAAGGTGCAACTCTAGCCAATGTACGCTGTGTTATTAGAATATTTTTGTGCTCATAAAATCGTGTAGAATTTTGCAGATGATCTGAATTTTTGCCTAATGTCTGCATTTTGTTTCACTAATTGTTAAAATTCGAATAGCACCGCAGTTTGGAATGTCGCAATACAACATTTTGAATGATCAGCCGTGACCGAACTTTCAAAGTGGGGATAACATCGCGCGAAACGATTAACTTTAAGTTAACTATGATAGTTAATGATTTCTAAGATTTAAAGCTCTGACGTCACAGTCAGAAGTTTTCTGACGGGTCTAGAAACAACTGTATGCGGGGCCCGAATCATCCTCCGACGCCCCTTTATTCCAAATTCACTCTTCACATCTATATGCTGACACGGATGGGCAGGGTGGGGGCGCCCAAACTGACTTTGTCCCCGGGCCCGGGAAGCCCTATATACACTACTGCTACGGTGGTTTGCTCAGTTGATCAAAATGCCCAAATAACGGTGTCCAAGCTTGTCTTGCTGATAATATGCACGGGAAAACTCCCCAGAGGCTACGCAAGGACCATGCAGGTGGTGTGATTACATCTCGGACCTTGGCTTGGTCGGGCTTACAGGCATTTCGATGCAGTCGTGAAATGAAGCAATGCATCAAGTAGCCTGCAAAATTGTACTGAGGACATAGTCTCCAAATATATGAATTTACAGGCTTGTTAAACTATAATCAACTAATGCTCTTTTGTAAAAAGGAAACTGCACTCGAACAACTTTTATTATGATTTCTAACTACAAAATGCAAACACCTCTGCCAAAGACAAATTTAGACTTTTAAAAAAATTTGTTTTTGATGAAAACTATTCCAAAATTATGCCACCGGTTCAAACTGCAACAATAGCATAGTAGTTACAGGCTTGAGTGAGGAACCAATTTACAGTGAAAAACTTCTCCCATCACCAGGGGTGTAGTGGGGTGGTAACGGCGTTCCCACCATTGGCCTGCCACTGTAGTGCAGCATTCACTGTGAAAGTAGTCGCGGGACCAACAGCGCAGACTCAGCGGAAACGGTTCCCGCAGACCGCTCGTGACACTCCAACGCGAGTACAAAGCGAGTATAATGGAACTTTTTTTTCAGATTGCAGCCTTAGCGTGGTATAATGTGATTTTCCAATATCTGAGACTTTTCAGTTACGACTCATAATACCCTAATCAAGAGCCTCTTACATTAATAACAAATGCAGAGCCTCTTACATTAATAATAACAAATAAAACAACCATTAGACTACAGATTTGTGGAGTCCACTGTTTTTTTATCACAGTGACATCGCAGGAAAGCCGTTTTAAGCCTTATAGGACGCGTAGGCAAAGAGGAGATTTTTTCACAGTGCCTAATGCGTGAAGATGATCTAATACAGTGGTTCTCACACTTTCATGAGCCGTGGCCCCCTTCTAAGTTTAACTGGCGAATACTTAATATAGCATGACACTTGGGTTATGCCATATCACGGCAAAGCTACCGCACCTAGTGAAGGCCTCTGCTCGCGGCCCCCAGAGAACCACTCCGTGGCCCCCAAGGGGGGACGATGGCCCCGTTTGAGAAACCCTGATCTAATAGATCCGGTGCCAGTCTTCCTGACAAAGAAAGCTGTGTCTGTTGCGCTACTTTTGAAATATATATTCAGTATCAGTTAAATTTTCGAGCATCTTCATTCTCTTGCGTGGTGAAGATTTTTTGTTGGATCGCACCAAACGGCAATGAACTCACGACTGGGGTTTGTATTACCCAGGACATTCCACTAGCACTATGGTTTTCTTTGAAAGTAAAAAAAATTGAAAAGTTAGATTATTTCGATAAAAGAATAAAAATATCGTAAGTCCTCACTGCCTCACTTAATTTGTCGGTTAGGTTAAAAAATCTTAGCTCTCTAAAATGCCCGTTTTCCCTCATGACAAAACACCCCGATACTCTACAAGATTAAGTTACCACTGCTTTTTGCGCAGTAAAATTATGAGTAGAAAATCCAAATAAAAAAATTTATATCTTTGGTTAACGCGTTCTCCAAAAGATAAGTTTATTCACAAATTCTGCTTATCGGGATATACTGTTTTAGTGCATCTGATTCTTTCTAGACTTCTTTTAAGAGTTTTGAAAATTTCCTTGTAATTTAAAAATAGGAGGCCTACAGAAGCACCTGACTATTGCAACCACCGGTTTTTACTGGCTCAATTCTTTCGTAGATTTTTCGTTCGTAGCAAGTTTAAAATTAAAAATTAAGTTGTGGTGAGGGTGTGAATACTTTTGAATGTTGCAAAGTTTCCTGTCTTCCAAAAAAACATGACTGACGTTAAATTGTTATTGAAAGTACTGGCGCAGTTGTAAGCTGTGGTGTGCAGTAAAAAAACTTTGTCGCGTCAGTACATGAGAAACGAATTGTAGTTTATTTGTGCCTGTAGGAAAATGTGTGAAACATTTATTCAGTTCTGATAAAAGGAATGTTTTTAAAAGTCTTGCTTTATTAGGTTCCCGTTTTTTTCTTGCCTGCTCATCTTTTTCCATTTTGTCAAAGCAGTAAATTTTTGAGTAAGAAAGCATCAGCAAATGAGACTAGATCATTATACTTTTTTGGTTACGACTGTAAGAATAAAATGCATTGAGTTATGGACTGCATAATTTAAATGTGATTTGCGTATTTACTTCATGCTACATGTCACACATTTTTTTCTAGGGGGTGTTTGTAAAATTGCAAACATTTTTGCCTTTTCCAATAAAACTATTGCAGTGCTTAAGCCATCTGATGTTATTGGTAGACAGGGAACATAACTAAGTAGGGACCTCTTTCTTCTGGCCTACACATGAGCATTTTGTTGTGAGGACAAATTTTATTTTAGGAAACAGACAAAATTGCGTTATCTTTTGGATACGCTGCGTGATTTACCTGATTCGATAGTACTGCAGAAACCAAAAAAGCTGTGCTTCAATGCGGTCTTTGCAAAAACCTATCCCCGTTGCCAAACTGATTGATGACAGAAGGAACTTACAGGCAAAATTGTGCGCTTCCTCAACACATAAACATAAACTTTATGCTGCCTTAAAGCTTCTCTTATGGAAACCAAGTGCAAACACTGGCACGTGTCTCTGCTATATGATCTGATGAATACTGACATCGATCTTACACCCGAAATCGAGATATGTTAAATAAACTGTCATCATCGGGCGATTGGGAAGACATCACAATTCTATCTGAATAAGAGTTGATGATGCCTACATGGTAGGCGACATGTATACTCTGTCAAGATCTTAGTGTCTGATTCTTAGCTGTGAAAGGATTCTTTTCGATAGACAGTGGCCTTAACACATATTTATGTTCTGTAGGCCTAACCTTTGGTTGGATTGAAAACATCCTTCCCAACACCTCCTTCCCACCTTGCACAACCAGACAGCTTCATGCAGATACGCCAAAATTCTTGGAAAACCTGATTTTGCGGCAATATTGAATGCGATTGTACATTTAATATCATTTTTTATCCAAGTTTGCTAATTTCCATTTTGTTATTGAGAAATATTGCAACTTACTTTGCATCAGTTCACATATACGCCACGAAGCACATTTCGCGCATGGGGTCCAGATTTGTTTGATAACGTAATGAGGTTACGACGCTAGAAAACGGTTAAGAGACACTGCTTTAATATAAACTTGTACATTATTTCCGCATATGCCACAAAACTTAAGAAAGTATGGTAAGTTCCCCGGTTAAAAATGCCTTTACGATGAATGCTTTTCATTAACAATTAGTCTCGATAAGCTTGAGTAGGCGAGTACAAAGTAACCTGACACTGCAACGCAAACATTACTCGTGTATTGTGTTTGTGCTGTTAAGAACGGAGTAACTACACTCCTTTGCTTGTACCAAACACGATGCCCATTACCGTGGAACATGATGTCTTCCAAATCGTCCGATGATGACAGTTTATTTAGCATATCTCGATTTCGGACGTAAGATCGATGTCAGTTTTCAGTAGTTCGTGTAGCAGGGACACGTGCCAGTGTTTGCACTTGGTTTCCATATGTGAAGTTTCTACGCAGCATAAAGTTGAAAGCAAAAGTTGATTTTGAGGTATGAATGTCTCTTCTCATTGCTAGGGTTCAAGGAAATATATTTTGCGGGTCTTTTTTGGAACCGTTGTTGATTTCTGCTTGTAACGTAGCTTTGCATAACTTCTTGGCCGTAAACTACAGACAGTGAAAAAACGATTTTTCACAAGGACACGTGGAGCAACATGCGGTTGAAGATCAAAGGAAGCACCGCAGGAAAAAGAAAAAACATCATGTACATGCCTGATGGCCGAACTCGCAAAGAACCCAGAAAATAGTAATGCATGTGCCGTGACATAATCAGGTAGAGAAGAAGCATTTGAGACTGCAAATGTTCATGAATGAGAGAACAGATTGCCAAAAACCGGACGAATTCATTTACAATGTACAAAGGAAAACAAGCTCCAGCAAGACATTTTGTAGCTTTAGTGCTTAAGGAAAAAGCAAATCTTCGCAAAAGGCAAAGGAACGTTGTTTTCTGACTGTAAACACGACACATTTTGACAGCAGCAATACATTTGGCTAACTCTAAAACAAATTGAGAAGAGAACATTTTAAAGGGTGAATATTTTCAATGTGATAACTGCGCAGTAACATTTTTGAACAACGCTTTGAGTACTTGGAAAAATTTGTCTGCGGGTTTCAATTCAATATTTGCAGCAAATGTGCAGTTCAACATTTTCCACTCCGATTTGCCTCCTCGCTCACGTGTTTATGGTTTTTACTGCGGAATTTACATTGTTACGCGGTAATGCCGGGACCGTCCACCTCGATCTTACTGCTCAAAATCGATGTCGTTTGGGCTACAATTAGTTCCGTCGAAAATTGAAAAGCTTATTGCAATCTGGGTTCACCTTCGAAAAGTGCAAAAGACGTTTTCAGACCAAAATTCGCTTTTCTCCTTTCGCATGCAGTGCGTAAGAGTTTATCGTAAAGTTCTGCTCTTCAATACTCCACCGCTTCGCCTTATGATCTACAATGTATTCAAGTTGCCAAACAACGGCAAGGAAACGCTTTGCTGCGTATCCCGCTGGGTAGTTTAAGATCACGCTTTGCCAACGAGCAAGAGCAATTGGGGTTTTGTGGTGAAACTAGCGGGTAACCATTCCTGCTATTCACTCGCGCGTGACTACCACCAGCCATACCCGCACAATTCTCTGGTGCTCAGGCA
>JGI24021J15306_10009309_pt1 | contig 12146 bp, 8 predicted proteins | sample Ectturendosymbi1_FD_15306 | JGI IMG/M metagenome (IMG submission 15306)
CCGTTAGGTGGTAGTATTTTGCTGAAGTTTTTACTGGAAACTAGGCTACAATCTGAGTCTTTTGATACTTTGGTTGACCTGCTGGGGTTTCGGGTTCAAAAGTTATGATGTAAGTTAGTAAAAATATTTGGCTAATTAGATAATTAATTAATTTTTTTATTTTACATCATTACTTTTGAACCAGAAACGCTAGAAAGTCGATCAAAGGCTCAAAAGACTCAGACTCGAGCCTAGTTTCCAATGAAAACTTCAGCGAAACACCTTGGCCTAGCGGTTGGGCCTTAGGCGAGGTAACATGAGCCAAAATGACCCTAAAACTACTTCACTTATGATGTCAGTCACAAAAAATCCGCACCCCTCAACCAAAAAATTTTTTTGAGTGCAATCTACTAGACTGGCCGATCCGTTTGAGCCGTTAAACAGCTTTCTAGCGCAATCGGCGGAGGAGCTAGGGCATTGGTAAGGCAACCAAAAACTGCTGTTTTTTAGGCTGAAATCCAAGTACGAATATCACGTAGGCCGGCTCTCAACTCGTTAAAAAACCCTGATATATGTATATATATATGTACTTACACACTGGCTCCAAACGTGCTAATGAGAACACAAAAAATTAAATCCCAGGAATTGTAAATTTGTTTACCTAATGCCACTTTCAAGTAACTTGGCAAGTGAAACAAGCATGGAATCTATCGCAAAGTTTTAATAGGAGATTTATTTTATGTAAAACTACGCACCGTCAGTCCTTNCATCTGCAAACAATGCTAATAGGTGGAACATTGAAAAGCTAAAACAAGGGAAGTGAAAACAAACAACCTCAAGACAAAAGTGAATAAATCACAAAACACCAGTTGCGACAATCATGTCACTTTATAGATAATTTGTTTCATAGATTTTCATACTTGCTTATCAGACTCAAAATACCTCATGGTTCTCAGCATTCTTACATAGTTTTTCTGACTCTAGACTAGTGATTCTTAACTTGGGGAGTCAATAAAATTTCCAGGGGGTCGCGAGCCTTCAAGTGTTGTACAACAGTGAAAGTTTGATCAATAAATTTGCTTTTGTAAAAAAAGGACAAGTCTTCATGGAGGTGTGGTAAAAAAAAGGTTAGGAACCACTGCTCTAGACCAAAAGCAGTAGGCAAAGCCAAGTCAGAGATATAATCATGTCACTTGTTCGTTGATCAAGACTTGTGGTTCCTAACCTTTTTTCTACCACACCTTCACGAAGCAATTGTACTTTTATTTGAAGTAAACGGTCAGCTGTAAAAACAAATGTATTTATTAGTAAATTTAATGATCAAACATTTCATGTTGTAGGGCATGCAAAAACTTGCACCTCCCTAGAAATATTAATACCCCCTGGGAGGTGCACACCTGGTTAAGAACCACTGATGTAGACTATTTCCATGTGGGTGCAGCCAGCAAAATTTGCATTGCCCATTTTTGATGGGACATTCTGACCACATGGTTGAAAAACTGTAGCTTAGATATCTGTTTGGATAAATGGCTTAACATTCAGGATTTTATGCATTTTACAGACTCTATACACTTTGTTGCAAAGTGTTATGTCATGAACTTTTCCTCACCAAAATCCAACTTTGCCACTTGCACTTGAGAATTGAGATAGCACTCCTTTGGTTAGTACCCAAAATTCATGGCCATAGGGAGGATCAGAACAAACACCAATTTAAAAACTGACAGCTTTGCAATGTTTGAAGGCTTCCATTTTGTGACCACTGAGCGATAAAGCTGACATAGTGCTGTATTTGCTTAACCAATAGCTTTGTAATTGAAGTCCAATAAACCTTGTTTGATCTGGATCTTTGCCAAAATGGATAAATCTGGTGGTACGAATGATTTCTAATGTTTTTCTTTATAAAAATCTTCCGTTTATCCAGATTTTTTAATACGGATCTTTGCCAATACTGGAAAAAATCTGCTCTTTTCACATCTTGTAATCCAGATTTTTCTGCACTTTTATGTTGTTGTGTTCCTGTGCACTGACTGGTCTCTAGAAATCCAGCAGCTTTTCGACGCAACGCAAAAGTGCTCACAATCACCAATGAATGTTTAGAATTTTGATAACAATGGTGGCAACTGTGTGCAACCTTCGACTAATGGTAGAGAATATTATCACGTCACACATGGGCATAGCACATCACGTTGAACAAAACACTCAATTCATGCCGCTGCACCACGGTTTCAGTCTATTGATCAGTGTTGAGTGTGCATGGGTAGAGCATTATACCTGAGTGTATTGTACTCGGTAAGATGTCTGAAGGACATTACCTTCCACAGAGACTGACTGCTTGTCTACCAGTCGCAGAAATCTGTGTCAGTCCAAAACCCCAGATTTCTTCGCAGCCAAGTATTCTAAACTTATGAACTTTGGATTGTCCATAACTGCCTGGATGTGGCGTTTACTAGTCTGATGTACCCTTGTAAATACAGCGATAAACTTATTTTGCTTCTGCAACAGTCTGTTGTTGGGTCGTGAATGTGTTTAATTTGGTTTTTACCAATATCTCAGTACTTAGGTGACATCAAGCCAAAAAATGCCGTCTTCCGTTAATCCGGATCTTTACCTAAACCTGATAAAATCGTCAATCAAACTGAATACGGATAAACCGAGTGCGCATTATACAATGAACATGTGTTTTCTGTGGACCAGCACAAAGTTTTACGCGCATTGGCTGTTGATAAACGCTGATAAAAAAACACTTTGTGACCTTCGCCATGACAGCACCACTGATGGTCTTTTACTTGACACCATAGCTGGACAAGGTTCATTCAGTTCATGGGGGAAAACATGTAAATACCTTAATCAAGTATGGAGCTTGATCATTATGTTCCATGATCAGAAACATTATATCAGGTGGCAAACTTCCAAAATTTCGTAGTGCTTTGACTGTGCTTCAGTAAATGAGTGCGAAAAAAGTTACATACCTCGTATCCATGTTTCATACTGGGCTTGTTCATAGAAAACTGATGTGCTTACGCTTTGCAAAAGAGCTAGTTACACACATTTGCAAGAACCTCGCCAGAACATTTTATGTGCAAGAATATTTTTGTGCAACAACCTGCTGATTGCTCACATTTGTGAAGTATAAAACTTAATGTTCTGTAAAATTAAGAACTAATAGTTATTATAACTACAGTGCATCCTTGATTATCCGGCCATGTTGGGCAACCTTTTTCCAAAATCTTGGCTGGATAAGAAAAGTATCTATCGTAGGGTGCCCACCGTCTACTACCTACACCACACTTAAAAGAACCTAAAAAAAGAACGAAAAAACGAAACTAGTATGAAAACAAGCTTAGCCACAAAACAATTTAAATGCTAAACAAAACAGAAACTCGGGTGAAGTTTAAAATCACGTACTTTAACGAAAATAAGTCATTAAACAGTTTAACTTTCATCAGTACTATTGCTTTTAGATTAAATAATTGAATGTACCTCCCTGTTGAACCCGGCTGGTTAATCGAGGATGCACTGTACAGTATCTACACTTAGTTGTTTGTGTTTAACTAAACTATCATCTGGTGTTTAGCAGTATATATCAGGTTACTCTTTACCTGGGCTGTTGCACAAATTTTTCATAATCTACTTAGTTCGTAGATTTAGGTCAATGTGTGATTGTAGAATTTTGTATGTGTTTTGTTAATCAATATAGTGTCTTTTTGATTTCAAAAGTCGAGCATTTACCACCTTTAAATGCTGTGTATGCAGGTCTTTACATGTGTGAATGGCTTTAGTATTTGTGTAGAAGTTTATGAATTGAACACTTCCTATTCACAGATGCCCAGAATGAAGTAAGAAGCAAGCTTTCAAGCTAAACTTATTTCAGCTTGGTTCAGCGTGTTATAATTAAACCAATCTTTAGTTTTTAAATTTATTTGCCATGTTCAATAAACCTTGCTGAAGCACTTTTCAAAGGTTCAGGCACAAGTGCAGAATTTTAGTATATCAAAATTAAATGCATTGTGTTACTGCATTGTTAAGAAAACAAAGTGCTATAATATATCCATAGAGTACCTTACTTCAATATTGTACCGGGTGCACAACAGGCCATGAATAAAGATATATGCCCAGCCCACTGGAGCTCAGACAGTTGGTGCAATACCATTATTACTGCTATCTGGATTGCAAAATTTTGACAAAACTAATACTTTGTTCCATAATACTTTAGCGTACATGATTTGTATTCATTACATTACCAAACAAAGTGCCTGATGTTCAAGTGACTGAAAACCAGCAATCCTCAGCACATTGCCACTTAGTTGCAGGTCAAGTTGTTTTCGTCCACACAATAAAAATTGAAACCCTCAAAGTGAGTTTATAAACAGTTTTCAGCTAGCATGAGTTACAACAACTAAAGTAGCCAGATGTTGTAATTTTGAAGAACTTCCTTTTACTAGCAATTTGTATGAATGTATGTCTCATTGTTTCACAGGATGATCACATCCCTGAAAAATCAAAAAATAATTTTGTGACTACTGGAAGTGGATCAAGTTCAACAACGTAAGAGGTTTTGTTTAGATAAAAATATTTTGTAATGTACTGTGGTAGTCAATGCCACACCTAGGTTTGGTTACTATGAGTAAGTCAAGTAAGATTCAACAGATCACATATCAATATTAGTGAAGTACTGACTTCACATATGTAGTGTAGCTAATCAAACCAGTCTTTATAGTAAATGTCAAGCAAACAACATCTGTATGTTAGAATTTTTGTCAGAAATCTAAAAAGTTACCAGACTGTTATCCTGTGCCTGCAACAGTCACACAATTATACTGTTTTGTTGCTGCAGTGTCCTATCCAACGTGGAAATAATTTTCTGCACAGCAGATTTGAATCATTTACACGTTGTGTTTGAGCTGAATGTAATTCATTACACATTTTCATGTAATTGTAATTGGCTAAAATTCTTAACCTTACTGCAATAGTATACTTGCTTTCAACAACTTGACAGAGCTTGAACAAATGTGTAAACAAAAGCAGCAAAACATCTGTCGTGCAACCTGCTGTGGTTTTGCCAAGTCAGCAGCGAGTGGTCCCAGATTTGCTGCATGTGATTTGGTTGGTGCATAGCTGTGTGCAAGCCCTAGGCTAGACCAGGGGTCTCGAACATGTCGACCGCGGTAGCGTTTTGTGCAGCCCTAGATGCTTTTTGGGGAATTTTCAAGTAATTAACATTTACATTGCCAAGTACCTCAAAAATTCTGCTAATTAAACCAAAGCTGTATAAAACCCAGTGTGGTTTTCGTCTCAGCCACAGCACTACTGATCAAATTTTCACTCTCCAGTGAATTTGAGGAAATCTTGGGAGTGTGCCAAACCATCTACACATGCTTTGTCGACCTCAAAGCATAAGACCGGGTTACTTGTGAAAAGCTTTGGAGAGTGTTGTGGGTGTATGGTGTTGACAGCTGCCTGTTACTGGCTGTCAAGTCACTGTATTCTTGCTCAGAAGTTTGTGTCCATGTCAGGAAAGTTAAATCACAGCCATTCACTGCTGGTGTTGGACTCCGACAAGGGTGTGTACCACTCCTTTCATTGTCTACCTACATGAGTTGGATAGACAGTCACAGCCAAGCTGACGAGACAGTTGGGAGCTGCAGGGTCAATCGCTCACACTTTTTTTGCAGAAGATTTGGTACTGCTAGCATCTTTTCAACAGGGTCTTCTGCATGTACTCAATCAGTTTTCTGCTGCGTGTGATTGAGTTGGAATGAAAATCACACTGAAAATACTGAGGTATTATGTATTGTCTGCCTACAAGTCAGGCACTGTGTACTTCAAGTAAGAGGCGATACACTGCAGCAAGTGGAGACGTTCAAGTACCTGGGGGTGGTATTTACGAGTGACAGAAAGCATACGAGGAGATTGATACACAGATTTGTAAAGCAAATGCAGTTCTGTGTGAGTTTTTTCACTCTGAGTCTGTGGTCGCAAAGTGGGAGCTTTCAAACACTGCAAAGCTGTCAGTTTTTGGAGCGTTCTTTCTACCAACCTTTGCCTGTGGTCATGGAAAGTTGTGCAGCCAACTTGGAACACCAGGGGGAAGGGTTTTCTGAAGGGGAGAAAAGTTTTTTAAACATGTAAAATAGTTTCAAACTATGTCCAACACATTTTTCCAGGGGGGCCAAACCCTCACTGCGCAACCCTTAGTTGCAGGCTTAGCCATGAATCGTGGGTAATGCCTGAAAGAATATTATCTCAGGTGCAAGTGGCAGAGGTGGGATTTTTGTGAAGAGTCCACGGTGTGACTGTTACACTTCACAACAAAGTGTGCAGCTGTGAAATTCGCAGGGTCTTCAATGTCGAAACACTTCTCCGAATTGAGAGATTACAACTACGTTGTTTTTGCCATGTGTCCACTGTCCAGAATGCCCACGAAATACTGGTGAGGGAAGTGCTGTTGACTAAACCCACAGGAAAGAGGCCCAGAGGTCTTTCACGGCCTAGGTGGAGCAACTACACCTCTGACCATGCTTGGTCCCATCTTGGTGTGGAACCAGCAGAACTATCTGATATTGCTGTTGACCGTGGGGTATTCCAAGTCTTCCTAGTGCTGCTGCCCCCGCAACCCTCCCAAGTGGAAAAGCATGCAATAAAAATAAAAACATTTACACATTATGTAGCTTATTCTCCAGTGTTTAAAAGTGCTCAGCTGATGAATGAACAAGTTCCTTAGATACCTAGAATTAATTAATATGAACGTAGAGATGGCTAGAAATGATTTGCTTATAATGCATGATACTGTTTGTGGAAATAATTTCTAGTACGTTTAGGTACTGCCATTGTTGTGTAAGCATCATAATGTGGCGCGCGGGTTACCATTTATAAGTCCTCATGTGGCCCACGTAGGAATTTGAGTTTAAGACCCCTGGGCTAGAGCATTGTTACTTAACCTTTTTTTCCACACCTTCCTTATTGACACCTCAGCTGCTGGTTGTTTTTTATTCGTTGAAACATTTCGGTCATTTTTTGCTGAGACATTTTGGTCACTGGAACATTTCAATCATTTGTCTCAAAGTTGTATTGAAACTAGCCATAACAGTGTTTTCTATCCTATATTTTCAAACGTTCTGAACAAAATCACCAAATTTTTTGGGGTCATTTCAAAAACGTTTTGGTCTGTAGCTGACGAATGACAGAAAAAAACAGGCTGCCAGTTTATGATATATTGGAACTTTGAAGTATTAGGCACTATTTTCACGCCACTTTGCAACTCCATAACTCGCCAGGCGATTGAGCTAGAGAGCTGTTCAAACCCTCAAAAGATGCAAGTCACCTAGTTTGTATTAAAAAAACTGGAAAAGTTTTGGATATCAAGTTTCTTGTTGGTGACATCATAAGATGTGCCACTGTTAGCATAGCTGCAAAGCTTTTATTGCAAACTCCTAAGCAGCTACCAATCTCCACATGGAATGTTTGAAAGATTTCACGTACGTCAATAGTCTGTTTGACTATGCTTTTAACCTCATGTTTGTTTCTGAAGTAATTGTGATGTATCTCAAAACTAAATATGTACAACTGGCTGTCTCATGTGTTATGATGGCTGGACTATCTTATGCGTTTTTGTCTATAGCATGTGACATGTAACATTCTTTTTAAGAATCCTCACTGCTAGCATGCATGTAGCATTAGAGCTGGTATTAAATTGTAGATCTTAAATGGTTTATGGAAGCATTACAGGAACTTGAAAGACCACCTATCGTTTAGGTTTCTTATCAAAGTATGCAGGATTAGTGCAGTGAGTTTCCATTCAAAAAGAATAGTGTCCGTGCATTGGTTTATTGATGCAATTATATACCAATGATTGCATGTCACTGTAGTTGTAATGAACTTTATGCTTTGGAAATGACCAATGCAATGTAAAGTGATGTTTTGAAATGGTTAATAACTGTCAGATGTTTGTACTTATTTTCTTTTCGTCTTGCCTCTTTTATTAGTACTCCTTTGTTATATTTCGTTTTAATTGTCTTGTGATGTCTTGGTACGAATTTACAAACTTGAGCTTTTTACACCAATGTGTATTTGTGCTATTGAATTCATTGCAGCTGTGCTGTGCTTGTCATTACTGTGTATCTGCTTTTGATGTGGACCTCGACCTTTTGTTGATGCTTCTGAGGAGACATGTTGCATTTCTGTGACTGTCAATTTTAAGTAAACTTTGTTAAAGCAACAGTGAAAAAGATGTAGAAAGATTTAGTTTCTTTTGTAATATTAAATGAGAATCTGCAAACACTTGTGTTTGTACAAAAACTAGATGTGTTTGATAATAATAGATTTTGGTGTAAATATGTTTAAAAATTCAGTGGGATATATTCTAGGTCATCATGCGTGGTTTGTAATAAATGGGTTTCAGAGCCCTTTGAAAACACCTGAAATGGCTAGGCTGTTATGAATTCCTAACATAGGAGGGGATCCATGGGTCTGGACTGCATAAAGGTCCAGATAAGTCTTCATTTGCTCTGACCGGTGCGGAATCAGTAGTGTGTTTGGTAATGCTGCTAACACACTATAGTGGCAGCATTACCTGAAGCTCTGCCCATTCTTTGCAAATTTGTATGAAAAACAACTTCTTTTGCAAGCAAACTGTGACAATCGCAGATAAGGGATCTGCAGGTTGCTGTTGACTTAAAAAAAACTTGTGAAAATTTATGATTCGTGGCATGCATTTTGTAATTTCCATTTTCCTTAACCACAGCCATTAATTAAAACCTAGTATCTTTGCCAAGACCTGCAGTACACTTTTTTCTTCAAACTATGACAAACATTAATAGGAAGTTGTTTCACATGCACCTGCAAAATTTGAAGAAAAATCTTAACGTAATTACTGCGCTAGTTACTTAATGCATGTGTATTTTTGTGCTGGCTATATTTGTGTGTGTGTCACCCTTGTGGATGCTTAGATGTATGTGTATATTTATATTTTTTGTTTGATTTTTGTTTCTTTCTGAAAGCTGGCCTTTCAGATAACCTTCTTCAGTTTTGCTTCGACCTTTTTGCTGCTTTGTTGATTGCTGAGCACACAACAAGCTGTACTATTTTCACATTATCACTGCAAACTGAAATTTTGTTAAACCTATCAATGCTAACTGCAACCTGTGATTTAATTCTGCAGTGGTTCCTGTAACTTATTGTGATTTCGTCTAGATCAAAAGTAAGTGCTTGATCTGCTTAGATCTTAAGTGTGTAGCGTATGCACAAACAACTAAACAACTGCAATTTGTAAATCAATAGAAGAATGGCAATCACAAATACAATTTATCAATTATGACCATGTTTGTGCTAACTAGCTAAAGTTGCTAATGTGTCCTAATTTATCTGCAACTGTTGTAGTAATGGTTTAGATTGGTTAAGCTCGAATTCGATTCTCATGAGAATTGCAAAAGATTATGGAGTTACTGATTTGAATTGCTCGTGCCCTGGGTTTTGATTGTAATGCATTCGATTTACATTTTATGAGTTTATCAAAAACCTCAAACTCTTACTCTAAGCTGTGGGACACCACTTAAAATTAAAATAAATAAAATTGTGTTATTTAACCTGTAGAAGTTTTTTTAAAGAAAAAAGTGATTTTCATCTCTATCTGATTGAAAGGGTATTATAATGCAAATAAACAGAATGGCATCTGTTATAAATTGGTGCAAGCCAAGAAGTGAATTTCCATTCACACATTTGTAAAACCAGAATTGCCACCGGTTCCGTTAATTCTTTTAAACCTTTACTGTCCACACGATCTCACTGTGTGAAAGCAAGCTACATTTAGATATACTGTTGAAGCCGGCCAGGCAAAAATTCTGCAAGATTGTTGTGGAGTACCCGGTAATAAGCGTGCAACTGTTTTGATAACAATCCCTTGACTTCACGTTAGCTTTTCATCAAAGTTGTCTGAAAGTCCAAATTTTTTATTTTACTACGTAATAATAATCAGCAAACTGTTTCAGTGTAATAAATGAACTTTCAGTAACAGCGTTGCTCTCTCACCACCTTCACGCATCAGCTCTCGTGTTGTTTTTGGAATTTGCACCTTTGCCGTAATTAAAGATATAGCAACAATATTTCAGTAGGAGGACCACCAATACTGGAAGACTGCAAGAACGTTCTCGTGGTTTCGAGGATTAGATGCTGATATTTTGGCACGGATATAATCAAAAGGGTCTAATCAGCATGTCAGTAGCATAATGGTAGTTCAGTCAGTTCTTTGTCTGTGCAGTGGTATCCCCGTTTAATTTGGTAACAGCAAAATGATATTTTACGTGTCCATTATTCTGCTAATGTCTTTGAAAATAGTTATATGGTGTGTTGCAACAGCGCTGTTTGTGTGGCTGTTTGCAACGTTACACAGCATTCAACCATGGCGATTGATCGATTCACTTCAGCAGCTTTAGTGCCAGTTGGGGCGTAAATTGATGAGTCAGCATGTGACACGCTTCAAAGTTAAATTTCTTTGCAAAACGTGATGTGACTTAATGCGCTGCTGTGGCCGAATGGTTGACGCAAAAGAGCTAAACATATGTTCTGTTTGTCTTAATTTCCGTAATTTTTAAGCACGTGTTATCGTTACCTATTGCTGCATGCAAACTCGTCATCTGGCTTGACGAATTGTAAACCCACAAATCTTAAATGTAGTTTCGTTTAAATACGACAACAGTCCGAATTCTTCTAGGTAAAATATTTTATTTTCACTCTAGAAAGTTTGCTAGGAGTGCAATCTCAGGAAGAACCCACGTGAAATGCAACCGAACTTGTACAGCACACTTAAAAGTATCATGTTAAAAACAAAGTTTCAGCTTTTGATCAAGCTCAAATTTTCGATATTCAGATAACGCTGAATTGTGTGTAGACCAGTTGACTTCGTTGGGTATGGAGTGTAGACCTACGTTAGCAACGTATAAAGTTCAATCAGTTATTTTCATTGCATCGCATGCGAGGTACCCTTACGTAATTGGAGTGTGTGCAGTGGCGTAGCGAGGCTAAGTGCCGCCCTTTCAACCCCTCAAATTTGCTTACAAAAATTTTAAATGAGAGTTCATGTTTCGTGCTTATTTAAAGATATAAGAATTAATAAAGCACCTTCAAAAATCGCAATCAGGCACTAACAAACTGAAATGTGTCTTGTGTTTGATTGTCGATTATGATTCTTGCCTTTTCTGCTTGTCGCACCTTTCTCATCATTAATTTTTCTATTTTTTGCTTTCTTTGCATAGGCATATACGAACCCCACATGTTTCGTCAAACTTCCCTCCCTATTGGTTTTTAAATCTCCAGTAACCTCACCGCATGACATTTCAATAGTTTACTCATTTCAGGGGATCAAACGGAAAAATTAAGGGATGTGATGGCGACATACCTACTTTACAAATGGAAACATTTATGTATGTTAAAATTTCGTGTAGTATCCCCGTCTTTAACTAAAAAGAGTATATATACTGCGTATAGCAGGTTATATAATCAATCTGATAATATGATCTCAGTGATGTAAAGAACGTTTCATTGTTCACTTCACGTTTCACTTGTGGTTAATCCTCTTAGAATATATATAGAAGATTTCAAACGTTAACTCTGTGGGCACTTGCGCGGAGCCATCTATAGGTGCAGGGACCCATTTTGAAAAAATAATTTGCGCAGGTTTGAAACAGGCTATGGTTGAGAAGCGCTTTCTTGCAGTCTTCAAAGTGACCTGCGCACTTGGTCTAGCTGTTGTGTTGGGCCTCTTCCCATTACACGTGCATAGTGTTTTTCCTTGCCTTTGTTCGTTACCAACAGAATCATCACCAGAAGGTCTTCAAGTGGGAGAGTGCGTTTGTGCAGGGGGACTGACATTATAAAATTTGACAAAAAATCCATTGATTTATAGTGTTTCATATTTCAATTTTGGGGGATTTGTAGCTTTTTTGGGGGCTAAACCCACCAAAACCCCCGTGGCGACGGGACTGGTTACCAACAGACGTCTATTTCGAAAACTGTATTACCAAACCATGCCAGCTGTGACATATAGGCCTTTAGGATGCTTAACAGTGATTACAACGTAATACAACTTGCCCTGGAGAGCGAGTGTTAGTAGCCACCAAGTTCAATGTAACATTCCTACCTTTGAGGCACTGTTACGTAAATACAAGTACCTGTTT
>JGI24021J15306_10009310_pt1 | contig 12146 bp, 5 predicted proteins | sample Ectturendosymbi1_FD_15306 | JGI IMG/M metagenome (IMG submission 15306)
CCGACTCCGACTCCTTAACATAAAGGGAATGAAATTTAGCTGTTAAAATCAATGGAAATCGTGGTACACAGCAAGAAATCTCTGTTTCAACAAAAGTTTAAAAGAAATTGTACCATTTCAACAGCAATTCCCTATTTAGGAGTGTGATCTAAAAAATGATCCAATTGGTCATCCGGAGTAGGACAAAAAATGCGACTCCGACTCCGATTCCCAGTGTCGTTAGAAATCCGACTCTGACTCCACCCAAAAACCTCCGAATCCTTACGACTCCGACTCCGCAACCCTGCTCGTAACATTTCGGTGCATATTGTTTGCACCAACGTGATCCAAACTTTTTGTAGAACTGTACTTCGTTAGTTTTGGGGCCTAGAGGTGGTTCATTGGAAGTTGGAAACTGTCAAATATTTGTCCCTGAAGGAGCTTTGCGAGATTATATTGAACTGAAGCTCACATCTTCCTATGAACGGAACGACGATGAGGTTCGTAAAGTAGCTTCTGCAAATATTGTTTAAATATGCTTTGCTGTAGAGCAAGTTCCATATGAACCAGAAATAATGAACTAAAAATTTTAAATAGATTTTCCCAAAACACAACAGCAACTGCAGAAACTCAAAGAATTACGCCACCTACTACTGGGCACAGTGTATATCGTTGTAACAATTGTTTGCATATTTACGTACTTTGATTGTGTGACGCAAATTTTCTAAAACCTTAGCACATACAGTACCTTTTTAATATTCTAAATAGTTTAAAAAACGTTCAAAAACATTTTTTATCGAAATATTTCAACACTTTCAATGCAACTCTTCATTTTCAACAAATTTTGATAATTGAAGCTAGAAATGTGAAAGCATTTTTATTCAACAAATCGTTGCTGATGAGAACAGTTGTTTTCTAAACTGTTCAGCATCCTTACGATTAAAGGTAATTTAGTTTTTATCTTTAATACGACTTCGCAATACGTTTAAGTTCTACTCTGTCTTGAATCTATTATCTCCATCAATTTCTTCTTGCCGAATGACTGTTAAGTAAGTTTCGAATACCATAGAATTATTTCTTGACTATGAAATGAATCATTCAGTAGTGGAGTTTTCGAAACACATTTTTGTTAAGAGTGGGTGGAACGGGTGGGGTTATTCGCTATGCTGCTCAGACGATGCCCCGAATATTTTGGGGGAATTTATTCAAGTTTTTAGGGAAAATTTTTGTAGATTTATTGAAAATCCTTTGTGCAATGTTTTTTCAAGTTTACGCACCGATATTATATTTAGACGTTGTAAACTGCGTTTTACCAAGAGAATGCGAGTATTTGAAAATATTTTGTAATTTTATGCAAAATATTTTTTGTGTATGAAATATTTTTTCATGCGTTTTACGTTTGCACAATTGCCTCAAGATGTCACAAATTGTTGATGGGCAAGAGCATGCCCGTATAGGTCGGATTTTTCTGTCACGTTGCAACGAATCCGATTAAACCGTTGTTTGTCAAAGTTACCCTACAACACCATTACGCATGGGAAAGATAAGTTAAAAAATAATATTTTGAACAGCAATTCTGCATCCACCACTCTAACTCAGCCCCAACATGGAATTTAAACTAATGGAAAAGTCACATTCAAAAAGCATACCAAATTTAATCACCAGCCCACTTACACAAAACAAGTCATCTGAATTGCAGAAAAAGTCAGCAACATCTTCAGTCAGTACTTTGCATCAGTTTGCACAAACGTGTCTAAAAAGATGCAGTACGACTGTTTGATCACATTAACTATATACAAGCAAGCATATCAGTGAATCTATGTTATACAAGCAATTTGTGCAGATGAAATCTTGCTTCACATTGATTTGACAAATACTGGAAAATCCAATGGCACTTACAAACTAAGTAAACATATAATAGCCTCTGTTCCAACACTCAGAAGCTTCAGAAAGTAGCTAAAGTTATTCCTGCACATTAATGTGGTGACACTTTAAATCCATCTAATTATAGATCCATTTCTAATACACATTTCTCAAAATTTTTTGAGAAAGTTTTGTTAAAGGACTTGCAAACATAGTAAGGACAACATACTATTTCGAAATCAATTTGTTTTCACGAAAGATATTTCCACTGTTCGCGCTTTGATGTCTCTAACTGAATCACATAACAGCATCAGAGATGAAAACTTCTATACATATGTGCCATTTTTCTAGATTCAAAAAAGCATTTGACACAGTGGATCATTGCATCATTATGAAAAAACTGTATCATTTTGGAATTAGAGGTAGTGCACAGAATTTTTCTCAAGCTATTTATAAAATCGATTAGACAGTGGAGGACAACATGTTCAACGCTTTNTTCTTCTGCGCCACCTAGCCAAAGAAGGGATCTTACCTCATTTGTGCAAGCAGGAGCAGAAACGTCCGANACCGCTGCGGAGACNCTTGACCAACGCTGTTCTTGGCAGAGCCATTCCCAGGCCCGTAGTCAGGTTTTGAGGTGTGAGGGGGACAAAATGCATTTTTAGGAAGAAAAGATTTTAGTTCTTTTTATATGTTTAAAACATATTTTTCTGGCCACAACACAAATTGGGGGCACTCCCCCCGAATGCCCGCTGTGGCTATGGGCCTGACCATTCCGGTAGGGTGAGTGCCAATGTGGGGGATGAAAGTGCAGAGTCTCGCAGTGTTCTCCAACCACTCTTCATTCCATCTGTAATCCACCCAGAGCGCCGCACTTCTGTTGTTGTCGTCGTCATACGAACTGATGGGCTGTGCGGCGGGTACGAATCGGTGTCTCGATTTGAGATGCTGTGCGTTCCCACTAGAGTCCTGCGTGGGGCGGGTTAACCCACGCGTGTTGCGAGTACCTGCATTTGCAGGGCGGGTGTGGGAACCCACAGAGTTATACGTGTGGGTGCGAGGCGGGCGCGGGATAAGAAATTCTTTGTGCGGGTAACTGGATGTTGACTCAATGCCTGCGAAAGCGACATGAGCAAAAAAATTAATGCTACAGAAAGCTTGTGGTACAAAGATGCAGAGAAGCTTTGCCAACCAATATACCTTACTGGGCCGAAAATTATGTCACGATCTTCGTGAGGCCCGCACATTGAATGGCTTGCTTTCAACTTAGCAAACCAAAATTTAGTTTGAAGCTACTAAGAGCATTTGAATGCTAACTGCATTGGTAACGACTGCATGGTAACTTTAATCACTCCCAAACTATTGCCACAGGCAAACTTAGAACTAATGGAAGAACAAGGGCATATATAAATCTGATTAGTGCAGAGAAACACACGAGTAACAATCAGAAAACTAGAAATCAGTTTTGCACTGAGGTGTCATTGGACACGTGGAAATCTACCAGTGCGTAATACATGCACATGATAAACAGGCACTAAAGACCATTGCATCGAAAATGTGGAATTTGAGATTATAGAAATAAATTCAGGCTGTTTATTGTACATACACAATGATGAAAAGCTTACTGGGCCGCATGTGGGCTGCGGGTTGTGGAGAGACCACAGATTGGAGTTTCCAGGTCTCAGTCATTTTGCAGTAACTACCGTATTCGAAATGGCAACCAGCACTGCTAATAAAGGAGTTTTTATTATCGACGATCATGTAAATAGCAGAAGAGGAAATTTAAAAGAGCACCTCAGTGAACAACAAACTCTTTTTCAACAGTGCTCTGAGAAAGAAGCACTAAAGTTTGACTAGGTGTTACATTTTTACCTTATAGTGTTTTTCAAGACCTTCCTTTGGCTTTGCAATGAACAACTGAATAAATTGCCACTAGTGATGAAACACGTAGCATGAGTTTTTAGTGTTTGCAGACTCACAGTGACTTGTGCAGGTTTGGGACAGAAACAGTGCGGGGGGTTTGAGAGTGCCTGCGGGTTCGGGGCGGCAGCGGACAAAACATTTCAACCCGCGCAAGACTCTAGTTCCTACCGGGTGAACGCTAAATGGAGCAGATGTTCAGGCTCCATTGCACGGCGTGCTAGAGTCAATGTGGCTTCTTTGGGACGAAACTCACCAGGATGGATGCCTGCAAGGATAGAAAGATTGTCCGCTGGTGTAGGGCACTGGCATCCAGTCACAATTGGCAAGGCTTCGTTGATGGCAGAATCAGCAAGGCGGTTGTGAGCGCTGCGGCAACAGGAAGGAACGCAGTACTCTGCTGTTGAATAGATCAGGGCTTAAGGTGGCTGTTCGTAAAGTTGTTGCTCCAGTCCGATCCAGCAAGCCGCCCCAAGCGTGCGACGCGTGATGTCAGCTTCTGGCAAAGTGACTCGAGGTATCGGCAATACGTGAGCGTCCTGTCCAACGTTACTCCGAGGCGCTCGGGCTCAGAGCAAACGGCAGGGTTTCGTTATTAAAATTGACTTTGAACTCGCATTTAGCTTCCTTGTTGTTGAAGTGGAAGACTGTGACATCCTTTTTGTAGTGCTGAGCTTCAGCTTCCAGGTCTGGAGGTATTTATGTATAGTTGCAACGTCTTTGCTGAGCACTCCTTCCACTGCTTGCCAACATCCATCAGCATGCATGATTTTTAGATAGCGTATGCATACTTTCTGGAGAGGGTGGTTGGCAGGTCAGAGGCAGGGACCGAGTTTATGGGGGGGACGGGGGACATGTCCCCCTAACTTTTGGACAAGGGGGACATAATATATTTTGTCCCCCCAACAGTTTGTGATGAAAAGTAATATAGTTGTGCAAATTTCATGGTCACATTACTGTTGGAAACGTTTCCAGGGCAGAAATGAGGAAAATGAACGGGTTATCACTGGATTGTCTGTAGACTCATTATACAGATTACCTGTGCAAATTGATTTGTCATGATTGTTGAAAATTGTGTTAGTTAATTTGAATTGCCGAATCGGTGTGCACATGAACTTTACTCGATCAAGAATTCAAACGCTGTTCTGTAGCCTACAATCAGAATACGGTTGCCACCAGGCGCGTAGCTATGGTGGACAACGGGCAATGTCACTCCCAATTCCAAAGTTTTCAGGTTAATAAAATATTTGAAGTATAAGCCAAAGAAATACTTTAGTGCAAATCAACGAAACTGCCTCGAGGAACCTATCCTATTTCAGCTTTTAGTCGAATACAAACTTGTATCTCACCTTTTGTAAACATAATACTGGCCGACAAAAAAATGTTTTTTTGGTGCCAAACATGTTTCAACTGTTTTTACCTAATTTTGGGGCGCTGATTTCAAAACTGCAGTCAGTTTTTCTCTATCAGGTCTAGTTTTCCTGTTATGATGCACCCACTATAGTAACAAAATGAGCTTAGGCGGTGTTTACTACAAAATGATAAAATGGTATTGTATGAACACAAATGCATATTAATTTTTTGGATTTACCAATAACAAGCCAGATCAATGAGTTTAAGCAAGCATCAGGCCCGTCGCCAGGATTTAGCAGCAGGGGGCTCCGAGAAAGAGCGATAGGTCTCGCACCCTTTGTCCCGTAGCCAACTTCTTGCGACGGCCACGTGGGAGTCACATGCTGTCACATGATAAAGTTAGATTCTGTTCAATTTTTCGGCTACGCCACATAACAGCTTTCGTAATTTGTTGAGACGCTTTTAACCGCACATCAGTGGCGTATCTATGCAAAATGGCGCCCACGGCAAAGTTTAAATGTGCGCCCTTTTCAATATTTTAACTATTGAATATAGAAACAATTTTTACGAAAGAGAAACCATGAAGAAAATAAATGTTTTATAACAGAAAATATGTGAATATTTTTGATTAAAACTTTTCAGCAAAAAAAATATATATTATCTATATGCCCCATAACATATTTCTATGCTCATTTATTTTTATTATAAAGAACATCAAAACATTCAAGTATGCCGTTGTCATTATTTATACGTAATATTGGCTGACCAAATTGTAAATCTTACAAAAAGCTTCACCCAACATATTGCAATTCCAAAAAGCAATTTCTTTAAAATGAAACACATTTAATCTGATGATACAGTAAGTTATTTAATGCAATACATGTATTACTTGTGTTCGAAAGACATAATTCCATCGAAACATCAATATATTCAGCCTTTTCTTGTTTAAATATCACAACATGCCAATTCCATGCCTTTATTCGCCTATGATTTCATCAAAATCAGTTTTCTCTGTTTCGTCCCTTTCTATAGCCTACTGATCAAAGCTGGATCACACAATCTGTCCTGGCTCATGGGACTTGGATATATGAAGAAATCAGTTTCTCTCGGCTTGCAATAGATGCTGTCATCGTTAGCATTATCTGCAAAGCAATTTGGAAAGGCGCTTTCATCACCATATTCAAAAACCAATGCCAGGAGGTCTTCAGAACACAATAATTTTAAGTCGCATGACTTGATACTAGCATTGTGCAATTTAGAATCTCCTTGCATAATTGCTTGCCATCAACGTGTGAACTGTACGCAGCTCCTAAATTGTTACACATAGATTTTAGTTTTTGACGATCAGGACCGTAACAAAGGCCGTGGACATCGAAACAGAAAGCCAAAGTAGGACGGAAAAAGCTAGCTCTAAACAAGGCTGCAAAGCCGGAGCCGGTCATTTTCGGTGGAGCCGGAGCTGGAGCTGTTTTTAAAATTTAGCTGGAGCTGGTGGTTAATTTAGCAGCTCCGGCTCCGGACCCTTTCTGAGATGCATCATCCGCCACTGTTTGCTAAGCGCGCTGAAAAACAAGGCTTTCTGAACTGGCTCACAGCACCAACTATCGTCAATTATGAATTATGACTAAACAATAGTGCTCAGTGATGTACACAACTGTCTAGTCGACACGCTTGCCCGCACTTGGCAATTGCACCGAGATTTTTTGCACAGGTCAGTAGTAGCTGATTAGCTGTTAGTGAGAATAAGGTTAGTTTCAGTGCTGCGGCACTGCGATTGAGTTACTTGAAATGACAATTCTTTTCACATGATTTCATGGACCTTACTTGCACTTTCCAAGAACACTGAAACTTGTTTTGAAGCGATGTACATGCCGCTTATCTCTCACTTTTGCCAAATATATCTCTCACTTTTGCAAAAATATCTTATTCGTTTTCACAGAAAAGAAAGCTCTCGTCTAAAATAGCCACAATTAAAGTCATTGCCGAACGCAGATAATAATTGGTTAAAGCAGATCCCCTGTGAGTTTTGTAACCGATATTATTGATATCGGTGTGTGTCCAGGATTTTGAAAAACGAGAAAAATGGAAAAGTGCATTCTCCCGGTCTGCAGTCTCCACAGTCCACACATCGGCTACGCAACACTGTCACAAAACGCACTAGGCTTTCATGATGATACCGTCTCAAATGGCTTTTCAAGTGAAGTTTATTTGAATATTATGTAGCCATCGTAACAAAATGCTCAAGCAATTGAGCCTACCAACCAACTCCAATCTTAACTCTTGTTCATTAATTTCTGCCGCCCTGCTATTGTGTAGAGGACGAAGATAAGTAATTGTGTTACCGTCAACTAATTCGATCAAAACGTGCAACGCTTTAGAAGCAGGAACATGACCGAGGACCAAAAATCAGATTAATTACACAGCTCAACAATTTTTAATGAATTTCGATTGGGATTTAAGAGCGTTTTTGGGATAAATTCAGGGCGCTGATTTCAAAACTGTTGTCGGATTTTTCCTATGTGGTCGAGTTTTTGGGCTATTTGATATTTTTAGATTTATGCAATTGTAGCTTTTTAAGCATATTCTTCCAATAAGAGGATTACACATCTCGTGATTTGTGAAACTTGCTAACATGTTTTTTAAACACTAGTGACTTTTTGTAATAACCATGGTTTGTAAACTAGCTTATGGAGAGCAATGTGCAGCGTAGAAATCATGCAAAGAGGTTAAACAAACACAAATCTTCAGTTAGTGTATACTGTATACTTGCAACTGTGACTTACAAAACACAGATGAGAAAATATACAGGTATTATGGCCTTGCAATGCAAAGATTGTGGTGACAGAAAAGCGTTAAAATGCGAAGAATATCCCAAACATGATAGCATACTCTTTTTTCATGTGAGAAAATAATGCATGGTTGCTAATCCTGAAATTGCCTTTTCTGTGTTTTTCGGGAGTAGCTACTGCCAGCAACCTCTCTTTCTCAGCACCACCAATAGTTTGCCAGCCCATCATGTTGGTATTCCAGCATCCTTGGTATCTTTTCTACTGTTTTTATATCTTGGTGGGAGGATTCTCCTTGCTCTTCCATCTTTGCTTCTAAGTTTCCAGAAAAATAGTTTACATGACCATGAAGAAAATGAACCTTCACACTTATACTGCACCCTAGTTGTTTGTAAGAATTTAACAGCTGTTTTAAAAGGTCGTTGTAGTCAAGAGCTTTTAAATTTCTGAGGAAGTTTTCGACAACTGCTGTAAAGGACCGCCAAGCATTTTTTCCAGAGTTGTCATGGTGAGTGGAAAATAATTGTCCTGCATTAAACGTCGTATCTGAGGGACATAAAAAATTATTGCCCTCAACTTTTCCGTCCTCAATGCAGGGAACTTTTCACACAAATATGCAAAGCAGTCACTTTCCCTATTTGAAAATGGTTTCATCAACGTTAGTTTGACATGGAGAGGAGGACATAGCACCTAGTTTGGATAAACCAAAGGAGAGTGTGGGCCTATAATATTTCTTTCCCAATCTCGAATTCTTCTCTCTTTGGCCAACTTTCCTTGGTCTAATGCTCTTGGCGAGCCCTGCGGTCTCACAGACACAAGAAACAGGGAAATTTTGTGTATCAACTTTGTTGTCCGACCAGTATACACAAATTCTTATAATTCATCGCAATCATCCAGTCATGCTCATCAACTATGTTACCAGGCACAGACTATTCTAACATAGGATTTTAATGCAGCTGCCACTTATCAATAGGCTGCAACTAACTCACTCTCTATGGGCCTACGCAGTTCAACAATAACTGATAAAGCATTTCAGCATTTAAAAGCACCACCAGTGATTACAAAATCCGTTTTCATGTTAAAAATGGTGGGAGTTAACTTTTGAAAATTTTGGTGAGATTTTTCAATGTTTTGCGAAAAACTGCAAAACATATGCTCTGTAGTGGCTAATCCTGACGAGATGGACAAAAACGGACGCGATTTTCGAACTCGGTGTCCCCCAAATCCGTTACAAACTTCAAGTCCCTAAAAATCCTGTATACCAGTGTTATCATTCGCGCACTGGCAGTCAAGGGTGTACGCAAGGAGGGGGTTGGAGTTAAAACCCCTCCTTGAGCTTGATATTTTACAAAAACTTCATTACCTGCGCAAAGGAGATTAATTGTTTTTGCATACTTTTTACTTGTTAATTTGTTGACTTAATGCAAATACCACGGAATGAATTTGCATGCAAATTCGAAGGAACATTGTAAATGGGCCAAAAAGTAATAATTAGGTTTCGGTAGGAATCTGGGTTATCATCTGCGTCCAGAAACCATATCCCCACTTTTTGCAGACCTTTCGTCCACTACGCATGTTTAAGATTGTGTTCTGCGATAATTCACTTTATCCGAAACAATTGCATTTATTTTATGACATGTTTAGCAAAAAGAATACGATATTTAACATGTGTAGCAAAAAGAACTGCATTTATTTTGTCTGCTATGGCTAATCAGCGCAAGTGCTGACCGCATTGGCTGCATTACCAATTTCTGTAGCTTGATAGAAATGTTGCACGAGCTCAAAAACAGCACTTGTTAACATAGAAGCATTCAGGCATTTGATAATGTCTCAGCAGGAAAAAAGGAAAACCAAAAGTTAGCTGGAGTTCTATAAATAACAAAAATCGAAAGATTTCTTGCGTACTTTATGCGCATTCTCAATTCTTGTGTAGTTTAGCAAATTTCGATTTTTCAAACCGGGGTGTGCGCCAACCAGTCCAGCCGCATTTTTCTATGCTCGTCTGCTCGTATTCGACAAGACATCAGCGCAGCCTCATTTTGCAGTTGTAAATTGCTCTGGCGAATTGATGAGTGTGTTTTACTCCCCTGTTTTAACGCGCAGCCTGATATTTTCGCAGTTGTGAACTGCTGTATCGTAGCGTTGGGTGTATTTTACTCCAATAGCCTAACTTGGAGCGCTAATAGTTTATATTCACTGTTCAGTGCAATGACACATAAAATAAAGAGAGTGGATGTAGAAACATATGCATATTATGTCAACAAAATTCGCCAAAACATTGGTTTGGAAATATGACTATGACATCCAATCGTGATGTCACAAACAGCGTACACCAAATACAAATGACCAGTGACCACCATATGCCACTGAATGATCCCTCCCATGAAAATTTTCTGCGTACGCCACTGCTGACAGTTGCCATGATTCGGTCATGCTTCGCAACTAGTTAATTTGATCGAAATTTCTACCAGGGTGTAAGGTCACAATGCGTTTTTATTTCAAGTTGTGACTTGTTCTAGTCACATCAGTGTGTGGAATTACTGCCCAGTGTGGTGCGGACAAGTCAGTCAACACCAGCGCAGCGTATGTTTCCGCATTTTGCGAGACTAAGTCTTTCTGCAAAAACGCAAAGTGTGACGCTTACGCACTTTTTTGTGGCACAAACAGCAACAACCGGCAAGCAGGGGTTCAGCCCAAAGTCGAATTAAAAAAAAATAACTTTTACCCACTCCCCGACTACTCTGGACCAAACTCCTTCCGACTATGCAGGCCTGGCAGTGGTAGCAGTGTTTAAGATTAGTTCTAAATACGTTGGAATAATACGCTCACTTGCTACAAGACGGACACTAGGTATACCGAAATTGTTAAAGTGTATTAACAAAGCACAGCCGGAGCGGGAGCGGAGCGGGAGCCATGTTATAAAAAAACACAGCTACGGAACCGGAGCCAGAGCCATGCTTACGAAAACAGAGAGCTCCGGAGCCGGAGCCATTTCATTTTTAGAAGAATTCCGCAGCCCTCGCTCTAAACAAGACTAACAAATCGCTTCTTTCATGAGCTAACATTTTTGCTCTAACTGGTACGGCAACGATAATAACTGTTGATGTTTCGAGGTCTAACTCTTAATTCTTCCTCAATCTCCGGACTGGGGATTGTGTTTTTATCTTATTATCGGGCAACAGTGGCCATCGAAGAAGTTCCGTAAAGTCGGAATGGGTCGAAGCACCAAGTAAATTTTAGCAGCAGTTATTTGCGTATCAGTCAGATTCTCACAGCCACGGTCTTAAACTTGTCTCAACCAGATATCCTCTTACCTGAATCGCCGCAGCAGAGACTGACTTCGCCTTTCTTATCGTGAGAAGGACGAGATCTTATAGTTATGGCAATCAAGCGTTCTTGTTCTGTCACAATGTCTGACCATCATGTTGTGTCACAATATTACAGTTCTGCCATAAAACGTGATTGTGCAAGCGCAACACGCCCTGCATTAGATAGGGCGCTGTGTTGATGCAACATTGCAGTTAATGGTCGTATGGGGCGCAAAATAGAGGTTCAACAAACTGTAATTAGACATTTTAATTTTTCCCGAGCGAATTTTGCGCCCCCGTCAAAGTGGCACCCATTGCACGTGCCTTGCCTGCCATACCCTAGATACGCCACTGCCGCATATCGGTGGTATACTTCAATAGATTTGCCTCAACGAACGATGGTTTGTTGTAGTTTTCTTGTGTAGTTGTCTCGCTGTTATCTGTAAATATATCGGTCATGTTGAGCACTACGTCAGGGTTCATCTTACTTTTAACATTCTTTTTTCTGTGATGCTTGACCACAGGCCCGTTGTCATAGGGGAGTATTCGGAGCAGTTCCCGGCCAATTTTTTGTGCTCGTCAAATTTTGTTGTGCCCAGAAAAAATTGCTTTAAAACATACAATAAAAACAAAAATCTTGACACCCTAAAATGTGCTTTGTCTCCACCCCCAAACCTTAAATCCTGGCCACGGCCTGCACGACCGTGGAAGAAGTCAAGTGAGTTTGAAGATCATCATCACTGTCAAAAACCTCTCCATGAAAGTGAAAGAAACCTTCCTCTCATCTGTGAACTGTGAAGAATATTATACAATATCACTAGGGAACGGGAAAGCCGAACAGAATCAGGAAACATAGACGGTCAACCAGGGACGCCGGAACGAGGGGGGGGGCATTACGGGGGCACTTCCCCTGCCCTTTGAAAGGGGGGCTACGGGG
>JGI24021J15306_10009311_pt1 | contig 12145 bp, 8 predicted proteins | sample Ectturendosymbi1_FD_15306 | JGI IMG/M metagenome (IMG submission 15306)
GCGCAATTAAAATCTATTATATTGGTTTCAGCCATAGTTGTATGTAATTGAGAATGCAATTGAAGTTCGATATTCCAGCCACAATACTTCTGTGCCGGTACCTTCTAAATCTAGTCTATGCTGGCAAAAAATGTTACATTGAACGTAGGCCAAAAACTCCGCCTCCATGGCAATTCGGTTCAAAGCCGAATAGAGAACAAAAACCAGGAAAACGTAGGTTATTTAAAACAGAAGATTTTAGCCAGGTTTCGGNAACACAAATAATGTNAAACTCATAAATATAAGAGACTGTACCTAATACCGCGAACTTCAGTGACGAGATACATACGAAAATANTGCAATCATTTAAGTGGCANATTGTTGGAGGTTCAAAAACTCCGCATCCATGGGGATTCGGTTCAAAGCCGAATAGAAAACAAAAACCAGGAAGACGTAGTTTACTTAAAACAGAAGATTTTAGACAGGTTTTGGTAACACAAATAATGACAAATTCATAAATATAAGAAACTGTACCTAATACCGCGAACTTTAGTGACGAGATACAAACAAAAATACTGCAATCATGGCAGATTGTTGGACAATTACACATTACTATGGACAGTGCAAAAAGCACCTAATCAAGCAAAGATGTTCTACAGTATATCCTTGACTGCAAAAACCAACATGCAAACTAATGTCTTTTTCTTACAAGAGAAACGTTTTTCATGCAAGACTTTTGTGAAGGACAATTTTCAACCACAACCTTCAAAATAACAAGAAAAACATTTTGGCCAGTCGTCGTAATTTATTGTTTTTTTTTAATACAGTAGGTGTTTATATCTGTAAAAAATAAATTAAAGCTGTACTTTTCTTAGGATACGTCTTAGGGTGTTCTGCATTGGCAGTGGGGGTGTCTTGCTTGCTTTATCACTGCAAAAAATAGCCTGAATTTGTTTGGTTCTGAAAGCAGGTCTGTCATGTTCAACTTGGTCAACGCAAAAGCCTTTCCATCATTTTACTATTTTGAATGAGCACCAATGGAAAGCACTGTGAATACGATGGATCCCACAAACGATAAACATTTTCAACATTTTTTTCCTAGTCCAAAAACTTTGCGCAAACATCAACTCAGTTCGTTCTTGTATGACCTGAGGCAGTCCTGCCACATTTTAAATTCTTTCCCAGTCAAGCGCAAAACACACAGCGCAATGGAAAACTTAGAAAATCTTCCAGAACACAGTGAGAATTTTGATGCATGTGTGAAAAATATTCGTGTCATTGGTCAGAACAAACAGACTTCCACAAATAGTGACTTAGGCAGGCATGATATTTCTTGATTAGGAACTGTTCAAAAGCAGCTGTACAACAGCATATGAAACGAAACGAACCTTCTCGTGCTTAATCCCCAAAAGAGCTTGACGTCAAATTGTGAATTCCACTGCATAATTTGCACATACAACAATTATGTGGAATGCATGACAAATTAAGTTTGGAACATAAGCACGAGGCAATTACTGAACGTTGAAAAGGTTGCAATGTAGAATCGTATTTTCGGTGAATCAGTTTGTTTATAAAATGTTTGTTGCACATGATGTTTTCATCTTAGAAAGTCATGCTGACCAATTTTAACGTCGCAACTTGTCGGAAACCTTGGAAGCACTTTACCCATGAATGGAAAAATCCCTGATTTAACTAAACTGAATTTCGATGTGGATGCGCATACTTAAGTCTAATTAAAGCAATCGTAAGGAGTGAGTTCAAGGTAAATCGATTAAACCTAGATTATCATATAGTATTTCTGAGAACATTGTTAATTAAGTCAGTATAATATTGAGCAGTAGAGCTCACCTGCAAGTTTTGTTTAGCATTGCTCCTAATTCTTAAGCAAAGCCAAAATCAATCCTGGACATGCCACCTATTGCCACTAAAGAAATCGATCTGAAATTTTAAACTAAACTCACATTTGAAACTTTGCCCTGAAGTTTTCAACGAAACATTTTATGAAACTTGCATGCGGTCAGAATTGTAAGTGATCTTTTCATTACCCACGAAGCGTCATCAATCCGAATTTTCTTTGAGTTTTCCAGAAGTCTCCGTAGTCTACGAAATTCAAACCATGTCCTTGAGTTACCATGTCAATGATAGTCAACTTTGGTCGTCCAGAAAATGAACTTCCATATTTTACCAATGCCTGCAGAAATTATGCACAATTGTGAATCAACAGGAATATTAAGCAAATTGAATCAGTATTTTTATTATCAACTTGTAGTGACGTGTGTTAAACTTGTAAGGCCACGAAATGTGAATAATGGCTTTTGATGCAATTTCGGTCATAACTTGTCGACAAATTGATCTAAAGAGTCAATGACGACATCATAATATCCGGAACTTTGTATATTTCTGCTGAAGAAAAGAAACAGGTAGCTCTACATTTGAAATTTTGTCTGACCGTGTGACGTCACTGCGACGTATGGCAAAATTGCAGTTCATCCAAAGCTCGTTACGTTTGCTATCATTTGGTGCTCAAAGATTTTAGCAACAACACCATAGTTTTATTTTTCAATATTGAAATCCTATTTTTTTCAGAAGAAACATTGGCAGTGCTCATGCTTGGTACAACTTTTACATGAACTGGCATCTAGTCCAAACGTCAGTAGCCGTTTTCGAGGTTGGCCTGAGCCTGAACAAATTCGTGCAATCCATCAACTATATCCACAGATAGTAGCATTGTAATTTCTCCGCTGTGGTTTTCGAGTGCAGCTCTTTGAATGCGACTCACGCAGCAGGCTGATTAATTAGCACTGGACTTACACTCACTCTTGTATATCTTATCATTACATCATTACCATCAACAATATTGGAACCTGCAATTTCTACCGGAAGGTCTTCAAGACAGCCCGGACAAATTTAACAAAGTACAACTATTCTTAACTATAGTACCTTCACCAGCGCAAGTGGCTCCGCATGAATACGAGAGCAAACCATGTCAGCGATTTAGTTATACCACCAAGTCCGCGTGAGGCCCTTTGTCACTGTTGTGTGGGTAGAACACAACAAGACTTAATTTTCTTCTAGGCAAAAAAACTAAGACGCGTTATCCTTTTGTGAAACGTTCTGCTCACGTACCTGTATCATTGAAGAGAAAATAAAAACACATTATATAATTAAGTCTTGTGGTGTCCAAATCGCTAGTTTTGTAAACACTAAACGTTGAAGTTTCGTGTATAATGCGCTTGGTAATCCGGTGCAAAATCAATACCCTATGTTTTTTCCAGCGCATAAACTAAATTTTTGTCAGACTACTTCATAATTAAAAGAACTTTTTTCAAAAATATTGGTGAATCGAAGCCATTTTCAACAGCTGGGAACTCTTGATAGGTCTTTCAAATGTTTGACGATATTTCGAGACGATTTTTCGAGAAGCGGAATTTTGTATCTGTATTAGGTAGACTTGAATCACTTTCGTTGACATTTTCTAAAAAACTGAAAAATCCACTCTTTTTCAGTGACATTGAAACTCATTAAGACAAACGAATGTAGCAAAATCGCAATTTGCGAAAGTTTCCATTCAACCATTAGTTATTGGTGCGCAATCGTCTTTTTTCTTTCGGGTGGGAAGTTGTTAGAGTACTCAAAATTTGTGTTCCATTATGAACCATCAAATATTTTCTGTATGAAGCAAAATGCTTTCGCCTATTTGCTGCGACTCTATCAAGTGCGAGCTGTACATTTGAAACAAAACCGGTGTTTTTAATTTATGAATCACGTTTATGAAAACAATCTGTGACTCTCAATCTTTGATGAACTTTTTCGCAACTAACACTACAAAAAATACCAACCTAACAAACTTGAACATTACTTTTTATATTAAACCCAGAAAAAAACTACACGGACAGTAATTCTATGTTGCCATACTGGCACTTTTATTGCAGTACGTCAATTACGTGATAATTACATTCTATTGCATAATTTATGATTCGCAAAATTGTTACCAGCGCATTTTAATCCAGAAAAACTCACCAAATCCACGGTTGTTTTGTTCCTGTAGATCTAATACATGTTTGCTTTTTTCAGTATAAAACTTATAATTTAGCTGTTTTTTTACAATTCACTGGTGCGTGGCATACACTAGGGTGGAGTTTGAGTGATGGATTTTTTTGAAAAATTGACTAACAATTTCCACCACTACATTCTGCATTGATAGTGCACACAATGGTTCTACACAACAGTTGTACCATTCTGTGCTCACTATAATGAACCTCGCTTTTATCCTAATACCTCGTGAACTGACGCGTAGTCGTTCAGAACAATCCAGTTTTGAGGTCCCATTGGTACCGTCATGACCGGTCCATATTTCTCACTCCATTTTGCAAACATTCTCTCTGGATGATCATCCAAAAAAGGCATGATGCCGAAAATAGGGATTCCTCTGGGACCGGGTGGCGCATCTTTAGGTCGTGCATACCAGCAGTAAATCACGACAAAAACAGCAAAAACCAGCAAAATAAAAGTAAGCATAATGGAGTAATCATTCAGGTTTCAAAGAAACGCCTGCAAAGCAACACCATTAGTTCAAAATGTATTAAATCTCATTTACAAAACTTTGGACTTTAAAAAAAATTGGGATTACATTTACAACAGACTACTGGCTAACTGCATTGCTTTAAAAAGAAAAACGTGTGAAATTGCAAAAACTGCGTTTATTTCATAACAATTAGCTTTTCCGATTAAGGTCTAGCTTCTTCCTTCAACTCTGTGATGTGATGGAAGTTTTGCTGGGTAATGATATTCAGACATCTGTGTACCACGAAAGCAACTTAGTAAAAATGATTTTCCGGCGCATAAAGAGATGCGGCATGCGATGTTTATATAGGTCTCTGAGCATACAAAAACACATTTTATGTGTGAATGTGTCGAGGTTACATTGTGTACAGGCTTGTCGTGGATTTGTGATCGTAGGTGAGAAGTTGAGAGTTTAACGTTTGTCTAATTTACTTTTTAGTGCGGAGCTTTATTTTCAGATCATGGTTTTTACTTCCTGGTTGCATATGTTGATAGTTAATATAGGCATCTTGGACAGTATATTAGGCAGAAAAGACTGTTTGTGGCAAGATTCAATATTTTCCAAGGTAAACACCCCATATTTCTAAAACATGTAGGCCTTACATCCACAATTTACAAACATCGACTTCCTAAAGTACATACAGATCTTTCTGATGCTAAACGCCAAGACAAATAACGTGAAAATGATTGAGTTTCAAACTAATAACAAATTCTAAGCATGCGCTTCAACATAACAGGTAAGCAAACTCAGAATCTCCAGAAATGTCCAAGGACATTGTATTACTCTCACTTACGTCAAAGAGAATCGATCATAAAGCACTATAGGACGCTTTCGCCGTATCTTTAATACATATTCAACTTTTTCTATTTGTGTCATTGTCAAAAACCGTTGTACATACAGTTTAAAATACTGTAATTGCGTATGAAGAACTTAGAAAAAACCTCAATATATCCAAATAATGTTGACTATTACTATGTACAAAAAAGCAAAAGGGATTTCAAGTCACGCGTGTATATCAAATGCAGTACATGCTGCCTAAACTACAAGAAACTCTGTCAAAGGCGCCATTTAACCTGAAACTACACCAATAAAAAATACGAGCTGGTGCTTCAGAGTAGAATGATATAAAGCTAACACACCCGAATTGAGTAAACCTGAACCATTTATGCATGCATGCAACTTATGCATTGTCTTTTTGCTGATCTAAGTCAAGCATATAAGATTCCACATATTCCCCGTCACAACCTTAATCGGTTTATTGTTGCTTTCCTCTTCAAAACGGCGTCATTAGCGATTGCTGCCATTCGCCTTTTAGCATCACTTGGCGATGTGCTTTTGGCTTTCTCTGTGTTTCCGAAGCAATAATGTTCCCGCCCAACGTGACCCAAGCACTACTGACTCCACCAGACAGATTTTCAAATCCCAGGCACCAAGGGATGTAAACAAAAATACCTCGGACGGATGCTTTCTTTGTTTGTTGGGATATTTTGCCTGATCATTTCCTATGTTGCGGATAAATCATTGCAAGCGCCCTTTTTCCAAACTATGCTCACGCCAATCAGCTCAACTGAAACATGTGAAAGTTTCTTATTTGGCTGCTTTTCATGTTGTAGAGGTAAATGCAAGACAGTAATTTCAATGAAACTATGAAGATAATCGAAAAATATAAAAGTCGAATTTCACACAATACAACATTCATGTGGTTTATAGGATCACCAAGGCACTATGTGGTTTTTCAAGAACACTCGTTTTAGTTTATTTCCTCAGAAAATTTTGATTGACTGATGATCAGTAACTTTTTCATTGAAGGAGCGTCAAGACAATATTCCCGTCTCAAAAAATTATGCTTCTGATTCGAGAAGATTTTCGCAAGACTTGCAGTTTAATAGACCTGAGATTTTGCCAAAGATGTTACTTGAGGACGTAGCTGAAAAACGGTTTGCTTAAGTTTAAATCTACTCTTAGATAAACATGATTGTCGTTGCGTGCAGTCCAATGGCGGGTCTAGAACTGCTGTTTGAAGGGAGCAGTGAGGGATGGTGAAGTGAAAAAACATAGAGAAAGCAATTTGACGAATAAGATGAAGGGTCACTATGTGGCCATCTAAAAAAGGGCCACACTTCATAAAGCATCATATCTGCCTAGAGTAAGAGTTCTAAGCATGGGTCTTTGAACCGTTTAAGTTTCCATGAAAGTGGTTAAAGGGGCCGTAAACCAAATTCCAATCAAGAAAACCCGCTAGTTTGCATCCGCCCATTTGGGTCAATATTCAACTTCATCGCACCACAACTGTAGTCTCATATTGCAAGTCGACCGACCTTTTATATTTCATTTTGGTGACGGCAGTTGGCGGCAAGACGAAAGATGAAATTTGCTTATTGCCGGGTGGTTGAGGTGCTCACCCTAAGAAGCGGCCTAATCTATAATTTCTCAATAATCGAAAAAAGCTTGACAAAACGAAAGGGTCCGCAGCGATTTTGGGTGCAGTGAAAGGGATCTGCAGCGACACAAAGTTTGAGAACCACTGGTGTAGAATGTAATTCCACCAAACAGATAAGCCAATACGTTGGTCGTCAAGTTTTACGACGTAAGGTGGACTTTTCAATATTAAGCCACTGTAAGAAAACACAAATGTCTCTCAATTTTTCTGAAGCATTGACAATGGACGTGTAGCCTATATCATTTCTCAAAGATTATTGTCAGATTTCCGGGGTAGGACAAGATTTTCTTGTCTGATTTTTAACGAAGACTCAATCTGTGGATTTCAGTCCTTGATTTAATATTGGATTTTACTGTAAGTAAATTTTATACTATTACATCAGTTTCATTTTTCAGAATCGTCATGTTGTAGAATCGTTTTGATACACGTTACCCGACTTTTCTTATATTGTTTTTTCGTAACTGGTAATCAAGTTATTCTATGAATTTTAGTAACACGACATTTTGTACTAAAATTGGGTTTTGTTTTGGTTACATTTAGCGCTTAGTTTCCTGTTGCACGCGGAAAAGCACACCATGCATGCTATGCGTCACAGTGTTGTTGATTAATTATGTGATATCATGTGATGTACACTATTTTCGGAAAACAATTTCTGTTTCAAAAATTCTCTCTGTCGCACATGAAGGTGAATTGGCATTTCTATTCCGAAAATAATGTTCCTTGATGGAAATCGAAAGGATATTGACGTTATTTCATTCTTACCACAAAAAATCCAATCATTCCCGCACTAACATAGAGCAACAGCACTTCCAATAACACAGCCGCAAGGAAACTGGACAGGTGACAAAGCAGAAGTGCTTTAAAACTAAGCTGTGCGCACTTGCATCACAATTGGCAGACATATACTGGAATGGAGTATGCACGCAACCGAGTGTTTTTCTTTGTGCATGGTTGCTGCACAAGAGTGATTTATCGAAGTTCAGAACTTGGCCTTCTAGAAACCAAATGGTGAACATTTGGCCGTTTACCGAAGTGGTTTGGCCGAAAATACTTTGCTTGGCGTATTTTTCCAAATTTGACTGATTTTAGCTTAATTTGCATGTGGTACCACATTCCGCAATTCAAACATTAAAAATGTCTCCATTTGCACTCTCACAAGCACGCTTCCCCTCTTGGAAATTTATATTACGAAGTTTAACATTCCAAACAAAGAGAATATAAAGAGTTAATAAAAACGCATAATTATTATATATTATTACATACGATATAATCAATCGATCGAACTTCTTATAGTTTATTTCCTTAACTTGAGCGTTGGAATGGGGCGCAGGTGGGGCGAAATCCTCCCTAGATTTAAAGTTTGATATTTTCCTNTTAATTTTTAGTAGACAAATGTTTTTCTCTTAGTTTCGAATTGGTAAATTGAAGTTTCACCAGTGTTTCTCCTCTGGAAAAATCTTTTTAGCTATCCCCTGGAAAATTCCACTATCAGCCCGCCCCTGAAAAAGATCCTTCCGACGCCCATGACCGAAAGCATGTGTTGTTGTCAACGAATCAAGAAATGGATCCAAATGTCAACATGGATGTTTCGTCTATATGTATTCCCCAACTACTGCTTTTCAATATATATAATGGGCTCTACGTAAAACACTGCAAACGCTTTCCAACTGCATCTTTAATTTCCTGTGTCACTGTTGTACAGCATTTAAATGTTTCTAATGATGACTTTGGCTAAGTTGAAACGTTAAATAAAATAATATTTTTGATACTTGTTGCTATAAGCTTCATAATAAGAACTCTGTGGTTTTGAACCCTTCTTCAAGGATGAAAGCTCCCAATTGTTCATTGTTCAAGTGCATTTGCCATAGCCTTGCATTGTGTGTCAAACATAGTTTTAACAAGTTGTCAGGTGATATGGCTTTTTGTTACCTGAAATCCTTTCTATGTTGCAAGTAGTGAACAGCGCAGCAATGAGTCCAAGAAGCTCGCTAGCATTATGAACACTGTTGAAGGGACAGGAAGCAAAACCACGTCATTTGCCTTTGTTGAAATATCAGCAACTCGTTGGTTAGTGCGATCAAGTTGAAGTCGCCGACACTGAAACGCCCGAAACTGAAGAATGTGTTTAGGTTCAGAAAAAGTCAGACGACCACACGGAAAGTTTGGCCGAAGGAATTTGGCGAAAAATCATCACAAAATACATCGCGTCGATAGCGACACAGTTATCACAGGATCAAAAAGAAAATGTTCCGTGGAAAGGCAATTGTCTATACTTTAATTCCTGAAAGTTGCGTTTTGCCTTCGGTGTGCACAATTTTTCCAGACGAAAACGCAAACATTGTCAACACGCAAAAAAACAGATTTGAAATCTACACTGATGCAACGTTTTACCGTAAAAAAATCGTGCGGCTGACGATATATGGACACTGGCCAATAGAAAATTTTGGTGCCTCGTCTTTCGGATGTGATTAATGGTACGTTTTTGTCGTTATCTTCATGAATGCAGTTTATTTTTCGCTTTCATCTCAACTAATGGATTTACTGAAACGTTTCAATATTTGTGATGGCCTTAATGAATGATTTAACTACAGTATAGTCTGCTGTTTCTCTGTGACACCACACATTCAAATTCTTATTGTTCTGCTGCATGCCCTAAATGTCAATTACATTTTTATAATATCGCAGATATCTTTGATGTACACTATTGTACATTTTTGCTTGCACAACGGTAAATGTGCTCTCCTTCACGCTTCTGATCAAAAGGTTTCAGGCTGGTGTAGCGTAACTTCATGGATTTTTAGGTTGCAGTAGACACGGCACGGAGGCTTTCAGAGACGAAAATACGTTTGGAAATCGGAAGTTTGACGAATTTGGTTGCACAGGCGACGGTCAATTTGGAATAAACCCGGTTAAGGTTTGCGTCGCCAGTCGGCGGAAATTTTGACTAAAATTGTCATTTAATGTAGCTCATTTCGTAAGACTGCCAACAAGCACATCTTTTGATGTAACCGGTGTTCAAAGTGCTAAGGTGCAGTTTTATAAAGAGGATATTAGTTTTTTGCCTGAATATAAACAATCAATGTAGTAGAGTTTGACGGCATCTAATCTGTGTTTATTGTTACAGCGTGAATTGTCTCTGCATTAATGACCTAGTTGTAGTTAGGTTCTGCATTACACTTACTAATTTATCAGTTTATTCAAGTTTTATTAGAATCTCGTTATATGGCTACCGCGACGTTCAGTATACCGTAATAATCCGGGTTACGACGAAAATCGGGTTATCAACCAGCCCATATTTAAAAAGCAACATAAACAAAGTACAACCAGGAAAGGAATGTTTTTTCAAATCTTGATTTTATGTCCAACTAGTGTATTCATGAACTCGCGTGCGGCTTGCCGCATGTACCACGAACGTTCCTTTCAAACTGCCAAACTCATCAGGGGGGAGTTGAGAAAGTTCTCAGTTGAAGACTGTTTTACTGAGAAAAAGCTTCAGCTGCGGCAATTTACCTAATACCATTAGATCCTTCTGTTCTTTCTCCGTAGTGACCTTGAGCTTTTGAGCTCCTGATGTTACAGTCAGTCGCGTCATGTCTCTTTCTATTGCGGACTAGCAGTTCCTTGCACACTGCTCTCTTGTTCTGCACATCGCTGGACAAAACCTCACAGACCACACAACAGTTGTTTTAAACAACATATCGCCGTGAATACTTCTATGCCTATATAGACAAGACGTTGAAATTACGCGAAGCACGGGGTGAATACTGTAATTATTTTGCAGATTTTCAGCTTATGATCAAACAGATGTTGTTATATACTCAATACCTACGGCTACCTCGCGAATATATTATTTGGCCTGTAGGCAAGAACTTACCCACCATTACGGTAGAGGAGCATGACCTACTTAGCCTGAATGTAGTTTAATTTTTTTAACTTTGTGCAAACGACGTAATGCAAAAGTAGTCAACGCTACGAGATATAGTCATGTCGGGGCTTTTCACTGTGGGTGCCATATTACAACGGAGTACCTGTGAAATTATGTCTTTTGTTTTCCCTTAATTTGTCCCTGGTTATGAACACAGTCTGTTGTGGATTGGTTTGCTATGAACTGGTCTGTTATGAGCTGGTCTGTTATGAACAGATCTGTTATGAACGGGTCTGTCATGAACGTTGTTTGTTAAGAGCTGGGTGAACTCGTTTTTTGAAGGTGGTCTGTTTTAAGCCGGTCTGTTATGGGTCTGTTGCGAACAGATCGGATGCGAACGTGGTCTGTTATGAAGAGATCTCTTTTCGAACGGACACCAATGAACATATAACAGGATTTGCTCTCCAGATTCAAAATCGGCAAAGCTTCGAATCTGGGCATTATGCATAGTTGAATCCGTAGGATTTGCTGAGTTTTGTGGTATATAATTGATTCTCATGTGCTGTTTTTTGTTTGCTGATCACGACAGGCGCCATTTGATGTACAATTTACAGCAGTGATATTCAACGTGGGCGAAATCGCCCACAGGGGGCGATTTTGTGATTTATCAGATTTGGGGGGCGATTTCAGTTTCCAGGGGGGAGATTTCTGCAGGTTGAAACAAACGAAAATTTTGAATTGGTTCCAAAAATAAAAACTATACTTGCCACTTTGGAACCAATTCATTTGATGCACTTTCAGCTCCGTGTTTCAGAAAGAAAGGTTATAAAGCGCAAGATGTAGGAGTGCTGATACACCAATCAAACTAGCGTTGACCTGTGAAATTCATTACTGCACTGACTATCGGGGGCCACGGAGAGTGCTACTGGTTGGGAGCCAAACACTGCGGTTCTGACGAATTTTCAGGTGTATTGCTAAGTCTAATGATTAAAATATGATAAAATAGAGGGAAGACTGTTGCAATAAGTACTTTGGTAGTTTATTGACGTAGTCCAGCTATGTCCAAACCAAATGGCTTACTGAGCCAAACATTATGTCACTGTCTTAACCAGGGTCGCACACTGGATGACATAGTAACACCCGACGACCGCACATTGAATGACTTATTTTGATCTCAGCAAACTAAATTAAGTTTCAGCCAATGTACTGAAAGCGTTAGAATCCTAACTGTAATGGTAACAGACACGATAAAGTGGCTCTGAGGACCACTTGCATCAAAATCGTGAAATTCAAGATT
>JGI24021J15306_10009312_pt1 | contig 12145 bp, 2 predicted proteins | sample Ectturendosymbi1_FD_15306 | JGI IMG/M metagenome (IMG submission 15306)
GAAGTAGCAATGGCTGTCGCTGTGCAAGTTGTCGCAAGAGGAATCGGAGAAGCCGCAGGTTGCATCGTTCCCCCAGTCATCGTGAACATCAACACCGAAGTACCAAAGGTATCGGTTGCATTTAGTCTAAACTTGGCTTTCTCAGAAAACGACTTAATTTTTCACAAATTGTCTCAGAGAGGCATGTTACCGACGTCAAGATCGTGTTAGAGCCTTAGACTAACGGCATCGTAATTTTCTGCGTCTACCTTGAAACAAAACTTGTTCTTTTTCGGGTTGTGTGTTAAATTTTTTTTGCATGTCCTGTCCCTGAAATTTCCAACGTATGATATAAGGAGTTTTCAGTTTAAGGAAGTGGTCTCAACGTGGGCGAAACCTCCCCCCAGGGGGCGATTTTATGGGCTAGGGTGGCGATTTTGTGATTTACGAAATTTGGAATGCGATTTCAACTTCCAGGGGGGCGATTTCTGCAGGTTAAAACGTAATAAAAATATGAATCGATTCCAAACAAACAATTTTTGCTACTTTGGAATCAAAGTTTGTAGAACACATGATATCGGACTGTTGACGTAATAATCAAAACTAACATCGTTCTGTGTAACGCTTCACTGCACCAACTATCCAAGACCACTGAGATTCACTGTTTGGGAGTCAAGGATTGCGGTTCTCACGAAGATTATGAATGTGTGCATTGTGTGGTATTTTGGTATGTCTAATATTTAAAGTGAGATAAAGGAGTGGAGCAATCTTTGTGCTGAGTGGTTTGCTAGGTTGGTTAACCCAATCGTTGCATGACCAACGTCACAAAAAGCACAGCAAGCCATAACATTTGTCAGCATATATATATCAGCACGCGGGGTGTTGGACGTTTCCTGTATAGTATGCATTTACTAGCTTAATTATGCTGATATTCATATTGGTTGAAAGCAACCAATACTGATATAGCTACCGGAAAATACCCAATCGGCCAAACTACAATTGTTAAAGAGAAAAAATTTCAGCTTCTTTGAAGATACTGAAAATGGCCCTAAAATCACAACACTGCTACCACTAAATCATCGCATCGACTTTTGCGGTGATAGCGAATATTAATTGCAAGTTGCCGTCAGGTTTAATCTACGGCAATTATTTTTCGTCGTGAGTTGTCACAAATCTCTCCAACCCTATGTGTCATATTTGCAAAACTTCCTTGAAACAAGTCCTCATGGCCTTCGGTAGAGAATTGCCAAACCATTGTTTCGGTGGCAAAAAATGTCACTTTTCGTTATCATGTGTTTTATTATAATCTTTGAGTACCTTGAGTAAAACAATGTACCTAAGTGTTTTTTGTTGTAAAAGTACCAGAAATATGACTGTTGCGAGACGTTTTCCCTAGCAATTAATGGCTAGTGAGACTAATTACTGCTAGCCGTAAGCCGTAGGTTATAAAATGTGCTTATCGTGTTTTTCAGTCAGTTCGAGTGTTTTTCTGTACTGCGGTAGGTATACTGTGTTCATTTGACTTATGACAAAATATAACAGAACAGTACTAGGAAAGGAGTAACTTAGACCGGCAAGTAAATCCAAACACCCTATTTTGGTTAAACGAAGGAGCCAAAAAATCCTATTCGCCGCCTGTTGTTTGAAGCTCGCTATGAAATCATTATGTTGTGGAGATCACGCCGTAAATTAAATTGCGAAGAAGATTACTGTGTGAAATATTTATCGCCAACTAACTAGCATAAGCGAATGGATTCTACCATCCAGAAATGTCTCACTGACATTCAAAGTGACGATGAAACCCGCATTGTATTTCATAAACACGGATGGTAAATTTTTGGGATCAAGTGCAGTTAGAGTTATCCAAATACTGGCGTTTCCAACGAGGTATTTTGTTGAGCAAGGTTTCTGCCAAGCAGCCTATTGCATATGCGTAACAAATACCGCAATCGCCTTGACATGAACAAGACCGTGGAAACGTCATGCCACTTAAACTGAGCAACTTGCAACCTGCTTTGAAAAGCTTGCAAACAAACACCAACCGTAAAGTTCGCATTAGTTGGAACCTTCTGTTATTTTGGAAATGATAACATTTATTCTAGAAATGCATTTGCATTCGTTTTGTTTTAACTAGATTGCCCATTTATATCTGATTGGCAGTGAATTATTTCCTAAACAAAATAATATTTTCAGACAGCGCAAAAACTACCGGTAGGGTGCGATTTCCAGGTAAAGTTTCGGTAAGGGGGCGGTTTATAAAAAAGGTTGAAGACCACTGGTTTAAGCAAACGCATTGATTTGTACAGTATTGTAGCTTTTTTTAGGCAAAACGGAAATATTCATAGGTCAGTTTTTAATCAGGTGGAAGTCCGAACATTTGACCTTGTGCATTGTAAACGTCTCAAGTGCTGTTTGACTTACACTGGATATCACGTACAATCGCCATTGGGCTATGCTCAATTTCTAGTTACTGGTTTTCCAATTAAAACTTGCTTTTGCAGTTTGCCACTGTTGCAAATCAACCCATAATATTGGTTGCTCGTTCGCCTGATTTAAGCGTTAATTTCAGGATGCGGTAATGAGATTTACAGACTTATGTGAAGTAAAATATCGTTTGAAGGCACCCGACTAATTCACCATGTGTGGATTTTGAAGCAAACTTTTTTATCGATTTCGTGGCCGCTTAAATTTTCCCTGGAGCAGTGGTTCTTGACAGGGGGCGCGCCTCTCCAGGGGGCGTCAAGAAATTTCCAGGGTGGCGCGAGCCCTTACGCACCCTACAACACAGAAAACTTGATCAATAAGTTTACCGTTGAATACATTTGTTTTTTACAGCTTATTTAAAGTGAGGGGTCTTGAAGCAAAGGACAATTTCTTAAGGGAGGGGTGGTAGAAAAAGGTTAAGAACCACTGCCCTAAAGGGTAAAGCACGACGCCCAGCACCCCCAAACATAATTGGCACTGACCAGCATGTTTCTCACTGCTTTTTAATATTTAGACCGGTAATGGGTGTAATTTGAGCAGATATAGAGACTTTAAAATTCTAAAGAAAAATAAAATTTATGAGTTCAAATCAATCGATTGCTAAATATAGATAATGAGAATCTACTGTTTTTGCCTTCATTTGATTTGTTACTAAGCAGGGTCAACTCCCCGAATTAAATTTTACTCGAATCTTATTAATAACATTATTAACATAGTCCACCGAAAGGAATCCTTCAACAACTTGAATCAGACACGATGATATCAACAGTGTACATTTCGCTAGTGGGTAGCCATCATGAGCTCGGCGAAGTGCATGAAATATAAAGCTGAATTAAGTAAAACGCGCTAATACTGAAGCTTTACCCACTAATAGAAACAAATTATAATGATTGCAATCCAGGTGGCTACTTCATACACAGGAAAGGAAAAGGTCACAGCAGGAACAACTAAGCAGTAAAACAATCAAGTGTGCAATGACATAAAAGACGAAAATAGCAGTCAAGTAATGCGTAAATGATATAACGTGATTGAATGAATATATTTGTATTTTCGCCAGTGGGCCGAATATATTTATATGAATATATCTTTATATTTTCGCTATTTATATTTTCACTAGTAACGTGGTTGCATGAATATATTTATATTTTCGCTAGTGAAGATATTTATATATTTGCTAGATTCTATATAAATAAGAGCTGATGATGGCGTAATATATACTCTGTAAGATCTTAGTGTCTGATTCTTTGCTGAAAAAGGATTTGTTTCCATATATCCATGGTTCTCAAACTGTGCGTCGCGACGCCCTGGTGGGTCGTTTTAATTTTCCAAAGGCGTCGCACAAAAGTACATTCAGTGCAGTTTTTATTCATTGAGCTAATAGCCGTAAAATTCAGTGCAGTTTCCTAACTTTACCAACGAACAGTTATTGTTCAAGTGCGATCATGCTGACAATAGATAACCTATTTGCTATCTCAGCTGTCGCTATTGTTTACTGATGAACGCATTGCACAAATATTAATTTACTTTGCATCAGATAAATGAAGACTACAGTAGTCAGTTATAAAGTGGATGTAAACAGGAGCTAATATTGTAACCTGAGCGTAAATCCGCGATTGAAAATAACAGGTCTGAAAAGAAATCTTGCAAGTATTAACGACATTGTTTGGGGTTCACGTTTTTATCTTGTGGAACGCAGAGGAAAAACCTCGGTGTGTTGTTTGCAGCAAGGTATTGGACAGTGAAAGCATGCTACCAAATAAGCTTGAGCGTCATTTAACATCATCAAAGTCTAAAATGCCTTACACCATTGTTGAGGAATTAATAGTGCCTGCTGCAATCGAACTTGTAAGTACGATGAAAAGAAAGCTGCTCAACATTTAAAGTTGGTACCGCTATCTAATGAATTGCCTGAAAATAAATGTATAATCCTGCCTTCTAATTTACGAAGTATATTTTTGCAACGTCCATCTAAACTCGAGACTTACTCTGTACTTCCCAGAGAATTTATCAAGCTATGAAAGGATTCGTGACCTTTTTGCGCCCAACCGACCCCATCGTCCTTTGACCTAACAAGAAACAGACTAAACTGACCTTCCTTGGTGAAGATTTCCTGAAAAGAAAGTTCAATTCAGGAAAGTCGGCACATCTTTGAATTTCGTTTAATAACGAACCAGTGGTTATCCCTTTCGCCATGTCGTATTTTTGCGAAACAGGATTTTCTGCCATGACCGTGATTAAAACCAAATATCGATAACGAATAAACCTTGAGAGGTAAATGCGGGTGGCAGTTTCACAAGTTTTTCCAAGATTCGACTAAACAGTGAAAAACTAAAAATAAGCAAGCTCACGCATCACATTCAATGATGCATATTTTTTTTTGCTATTTCATCAATAAATAAAACTTTTATGTATGTCTTTAATAAATTCTTATTGCTGGTGCGTCGCAAGTGCAACAAAACTTTTCCGAAGGCGTCGCAACGAAAAAAGTTTGAGAACCACTGGCATAGACAGTGGTTGCATGAATACATTGATACAGCCACCAAGGTTGTCAGGTTGGCATTTTAATACCGAATTCCAGACATTTGGCCTTCTTAAAGTGGTTTAGCAAGAGAAAATGCTGCTTGGCATTTACGTCATAGTTTGTCATGCTTTTGACCTTAGAGTTGGTAGAAAAAGTGTCGTTTGGCATATATTAATGACTTGTCACCTTTCAGCTTAACCTTTTAGATTTATTTCAACCTGTTTGCCGTATATTGATGGTATTTGGCATGCTTTGAGGGGCGGTATGGCGTATTTAGTCCATCTGAACGTGGAAAGCCTTTTTTCTGTGGGCTCTCAGTGACTGCATTGTGCCATAGGCCTATAGATTTTGTGGCATTCTGACATATCTAATGTTGCGATCGGAAAGACCGAGCGGCACGTGCGCAGAGCTTCACACCGTGGCAGCAAGCAGTAATGGAGATCACCCGACGAGATCACTCTCGTCGGCACCGGTCGCAAGTACAATCAACTGTTCACCAGGTTCACAAGCATTATCAGAGGTCTTTCACCGAGATCACTCTATCGCAGTGACTTGGGGTGGCGACCACGTGGAAGTCTTTTGCCACTTTTCCAGGGGTCGCGAGAGCTTCTGATAAAAATATTCATAAGTACTTCTATATTTTATATTTCGTATACAGAACCACTTTTTGTCAGGGTCAAAATAATAGAATCACCCGGCAAAAATAATAGCATACTTTTTCATCCAAATTATTTTTATGCGATTATGACCATTACAGTACTGTTGCGTTTGGCAACGCACAAATAGCTTTGTGACGTAAGAATGCGCTGTGTTGGTAAATCCGCATAACTTGGGGAGTTATTCTAATTTTCATCAATGAGTTGTGCTGTGGAACGATTTGTATACGGCAGGGCTTCTCAAACGTTTTGTTCTGCGACCCGTTTCAAAAAAATTTTTATGCGACCCCTTGGTGGATAGCCTAGTTGTTAATGATCCGTGCAAACGTATCATTACAAATCTCAAGAGGCATTTTTGTCCACGGCGAAATCATACAAATACGCGCATTCCACGAAAGTAATTATACAGTAATGAAACTACCGTGTAATGAAAACAACAAGGCGAAAAAATCTAACAAAAAACAATTCAGTTTATACAAGTTATCGAACACAACTAATGGGATGGATCCATTTGATAATTTTTACACAGATCATCCATTCATAGATTAATACAATACAACGCAGGACGAAGGACGTTCCCAGCATTGTTCAAAAAGCATCGGCTTATAGACTTGATGATTATCAATTTTGAGTATACCGCTTCACACAAATAGGTTCTTCAAAAGTCTAAGAGTTTATGAATGGCTAGATCAGAAATGACTGGACATTCATTTCTTGGTTCTTGTCCAAAAATAACCTGAACTGTTTTGGAAATGCCGGTTGCAAGTTGAAAACGTTTGTCGTTTAACTCTGCAAATTCATCCTGGTCATGGCAGATGTGTGGCCCCTGAAATTTCAATCGCGTAAGGTTTGTGAATCCAGATTTTTCTTTATCAAAAGTCTAAAGTGCTTCTGAAACTGTGTTCTATAAATCGAAAGCTTTTAACTTTAGTCTAAAACTAATGTGTGTTCTCAAAGCAGTTATCCTAATCAGACATTGGGTAATCGTAATCGATTGCATTTTTTTAGTAATCGTAATCGATTAAACTGACCAAAAATAAAATGTAATCAATTACATCGCCAATTTAATCGTAATCGACGATTACTTTCACGATTAAACTGGGAAATCTTCACCCCGTATATCACTGTATGCGATGAACTGCGGTTGTGGTGGCTGGGTTTTATCCTTCATCACCGTTTGTTACAATTATGTTTCAGGGGAAGTCATTTGCCCATCTGTGTGCGTTAAATCCAGACAGTCCAGCGGCACGCACAGCGTTTGTAGCGAATTCTCGCTTTGTTCCAACTAGCCTTCCTGTTGGGCGCCAAAAGTAACGTAGTGAGCCTAATCTGGTGAGAAATAGCAACAAAAATAGGTTTTCCTAAAAACGGGTTGACACTTCGGCAACACAATAGCGGGACATTACGAGGAGGGGTGTTGGTTTTATTTCTAGATTTTCAGAGTGAACTTGAGAATGTAAGTGCTGGAATAGGCTGGCTATGTATATAATTAGTACGGTAATTATGTAAGACTTATACTTATATTACAAGTAAATTACCTTTTTTTTAGAGGATTAAGCTACTTTAATCCAAGTCGAAAGTATACAACATTAATAACTAGCGTGTCCATCGTGATCCACTAGATACTGGTAAAAATCTCAACGAAACCAATGTTTTTTTGACAATTGACTTTTGTCCAATAGTTAGATGTGCATCTATATTGGCATCACTGTTCGCTTCATTGTAAATTAAAAACTGTGTAATGCTATACTGGCTTGCAGACAATCGTAACCCGTAGTTACTAGAAATCGTCAGCAATTTTGTGATTACTAACAAAAGAATTTTCAGCGTTACTGGGCGAATGTTCAAGCCTGATGGATGTCGTTTGACTGATAAAAGATTTGAAGGGTTGATGTTTATCAACTGTAAAAATTTTTAAACATTTGTTATTTTTGTTTAATCAATATTTAAAGTGTTACCGATTTGTTGCACTGGAGTAACTGACCGGAGGGAAGAGTGGCGATTTGACTCCTCTGACCAGCTAAATGTAAAAACCAGGTCCCCACTCAGCTTTAGTTCGGTTGTAGTATTCTTTTAATTGGATTTTAGCAGGTTGTCGTCTTTTTGCGTTTTTTGAGGTATTTTCCGTTGATTTGAGGTTTCAGTATAGGCATCCACACCTCGATTCACCATTTCTCAAGATTTTTTCTGAAGTGCTGACTATGTCCCAGAGAACAATGGGTATCTTTCAGCCAAGTTTTCCCCCTGGCTCAAACCTCCACCTACACCACTGGTGTGTTGACTGCACAAACATCTCTGTCAACAATCAATGTGTTTTTACGTTTTTCCTGTACTTGATCGTTACAGATTAGTAATTTCGCTCATTGCATTGATTCATATCGTGAAAATATAGTCACATCAAACCGTGCAAATGTTTTTTTTTCGTTCTGAAGATGTTTCAAGACAAATGTAATCGTGATTACTTTCAATGTAATCGTAATCGACTACCTTGTGATTTTGTTTATTCGTAATCGTAATCGAGCAGGTGGCAAGTAATCGTCATCGATTAGATGTGTGATGTAATAGCCTCATGCCTGATCCTAATCCCTAGAAGACTAGACCTACAGTTCTAAACAGAACCACGCCTTCGCGTCGGAATGAATGCAAAAAGGTCAATATTGGTCAGTACGTTAACGCCTAACTTGTTGTGCTTGATTGGTTGATAATTATTATCATTTGATAGCTCAGACAGACATCCTGGTAAACAACTGACGGCATAAAGCAAGATATTGCTTTAAAAATGCAGTAGAAACTAGAAGTAGGTTCACTGCAAGCAGTGGCGTGCGCAGAAAATTTCCGAAGGGGGGGGCAAAGTTTCGTCATAATCGTGTGACGTCACAAATTAACTTTAGGGGAAGTGCCGAATACACGACCATTCTAGGGGGGTCCGGGGGCATGCCCCCGGGAAAAGTTTGCAAAATTACACCTAAAAATACGCATTTTTGTGCATTCTGGAAGCAAGTTTTAATATAATGCCTTTACGAGACTTATTAGCCGGTGAGACAGAAAACTGAACTTTTGTTGTCTGAGGCTCATGAAATAAACCTATATGGGTGTTTGGATGTTATACGTTTTAGACATGTATCGCTTATCGCAGATGCTTATTGAAGTTTGTGGGCTCAAATCTCACCCCAGCCGAAGCTTTTTTTCTGGTGTTCATTGTTACCTGTGTTAAGTTACTTAACAGCCACGTGTGAAGCAATTTTGTCAATGAAAGAATGAAATCGTAAAATGAAAATCAAGCAGAGGAAACGTACAGTAGTCATAAAAAATTGCGTAGTGCGTATATCAATGACCAGAAAACAAAGTGAGTTTATTTTAAATTGAGGCCCTTGCCCCCCCTTAGTCACGCTACTGCCGAATACTGTTACTACATTGTTTTATTTTTAGGGTCTGAGGGAGGGGGGGCATGGCGCAGTGCCCCCCCTCCGTACGTTAGTGACTGCAAGCCTACTTTTAATTTTATTGCCAAGTTCACAAAAATTTTTGTATCTGTTTTGTCAACCATATTTGTTTCGCGAACCCAAAATTACATTTCGCCACCCCAAATGGGGTCGCGACCCACAGTTTGAGAAGCCCTGCTCTAAACCACTGCAAATGATTCCAGGCACTTGACGACAAGTCAGGAAAGGTCTGCCATGACACCACACGGCTAGACATTGTTTGAAGTACGTAGATCAACGTTGGCGCTTTGTAAATAGAAGTACTTAGAACTTCATACCTTGGCACCAAAAATGGTTGCCAATCTATTTTAGAGTTGCATCTTTGTTGCATCTTGCAAGAAGTAGTACATTACTTGTAATATGTTCAGGTGTGAGTGAAATTTCAAGTATTGAATTGCTATGAAGCAGATTGGCAAGAAAACCTACACGCAGAACACCGAATTTAATCGGCATTTTAAAGAAGGGGGCTTTACGGCCTTTAAAAGGAGGGAGGCAAGTGCCTCATTCGCCTAATCCTGGACCCACCACTGCCCATCAAGACAGTGGATCTTAGCCGGGGAACGCGCTGTCCCAGGGGGATCAATAAATTTCTACGGGACTCAGCCCTTACGCTTTCTACAACATGGAAAGTTTTTGAACAAAAAAATGGTTTCGTGCAATTTACTTATTTAAAGTCAGGGAAGCTTTAAACAAAGGACAATTGCTTAAGGGAGGCGTGGCAGAGAAAAGGTTAAGAACCACTACATTAGGCATTTTGTGTCGATGGGTTGGGTCCGGTGCCTTTTCTTTCTCGTTCTTCAAACAGTCCGGAAAAACATTTAGAAAACTTAAAAAGATTCCTATCCTTTATGTGCATCGCAGGACATTAAAAACACTTCACGGAAATATCTGTAAAGCACGCCTGTCACGTCATCATTTTTGGTGGGCACGTCATCATCACAGCACGCACATGATACGCCCCAGATGTTTTGTGCAGGAAAGCTTCTGCATTAAACACTTGTGAGGCTGGGACGCAGAAATGGGCGTTTGAAAGACGAAACAACAAAAGCAAATTATTTTAATGTAAGTTTTTGATATTAACACTGCTGCCTGTCCGAAGAACGCAGTTCGTTGTGATCCGCCCTGCGTTTTAAGTATCCTTCATCGACAAGGTTCACTTGAGAACCCGTAATATAATCTGAAGATGATAAATTCGTAGAAGCGGATAAAAGCGATAAAAACTGCGTTAGCTGACGATGCAGGAAGCAGTCGGATGGTTGCCCACGTGCTATGGTACAGATGACCCGGGTCGGCCTGACACCGATGCGGCGGCATTGGGCCCCGCACCATGGTGTTTGGATAGTTGTTCATTTTTGCCAAATATTCCTTGCGCACAAGAACTCAGTAGACGGCTTATAAAATCTTATTGTTAGCAAACAATTCTCTCGTTAGAACGAACATTGACACAAAACATGAAAGGTTGAACCCATGATGCAGACCTTCTCTTCGAGTCCGAAGACTCCAACAGCTGGCTATTCAGCCATAGCAGCAAAAAGTGTTATATTTTGCATTTTTTGCTTGGCCTGTACTGGACACTGAACCGTGTCAGCCTGTCTGAGCAGTCGGTCAAAAGCTGTTGAGTAGCATGCAAAGTTTGTCGGTCGTTGTTCTGAAAAAATTGCAAGCTGGGGGCTTCGCTTTGGGATAATTGTCTAGTGCGCCCAGGGGGTAGTGGGGCGGGAATACGTGAGAACGGCGTTCCCACACCTTTTTCATGTTTTGCTTTAAAATAAGTTTGAAACTGTTTTGAAATGCCTAGTTTTTTGGGTGCGTTCCCACACCTTTTTTGTTAGCGCTACATCCCTGAGTGCGCCAGGCTTTATTATTACTGTGCCCCAAAACGTTTTCATTTGTAATGGCCCTAATGTTAGCTTTATCGAAAACTGTGGGATCCTGGGTCTTGGTCCAAACCTCTTTCAACTGCTAAGCGAAATTTTCCAATCGCGAAAAGCCCAGATAAGTTAGATTTCATTATGAATTTCCCAAAGATATAGCAGGCAGGAATGTTTCAAATTGTTGTTTACAACGTAAATTATTATCCAATGGAGAGGTGACTGAAATGGCTGGTGCACTCCACTGGAAAAATTGGACGCTTAGTTTTTTTGTAAGCTTTTTTCATGGTTTATGTTGCGCTATCCATTCAGTGGTGTAGAGCTGAGGGGGCAAGCCTACCCCCAAAAGTTTTGATTTGTCAAATTCAGGCGGAATTCCTGAAAATTCACCACGGAAATTTCGACACTTTTGTTTCCTGTTGAGTGATCAATTAGTCTTACTGAATAAAAGAATATAAAAGTCAGAATGACTTTTTTCTCTAAAAAAAGACATATTTGGTCCAGTGCTAGTGTGCGCTTAGCTGAGCATGAAAAGTCCAGTTGTCACTTACAGGCAGGTGTTCAATGGTTTGAGGCTGAGCAAAGACTAACGAAGGATAGCTCGTTGGATTCAATTAATCGAGTTTTATCATTTGCCGCTCCACGAAACTTTCATTGTGTTTGGCTATTTGCGAGTGCAAATAGGTAAATAACCACTACTTCAAAGTCCAGGTACATAAACGTTAAGGACACTCCCAACTACATCACTGAATGAAAGCTGCAGTGCGGCTTAATAGGCAAGGCAAAAATTGTGAATTTCGTCCAGCACACTCGTTCCTGTTCATCATATTGGGCGGCTATGTGCTTCTATTTCATCAATCAACCATGCGCATTGTATATTGCGTTTTGTACGTTTTTTCTGCATTTTGTGACGTGATAGTTGTGAAAACATTTCTACTTCATGAAGAACAGTTTGCATTGGCATCCAAGTCCATGCATTAAGAATGAATATAAAATTGAACTTTCGGGTAACTTTGGGCGGATGTATGGTTTGCTCTTTGGTGAAGTCTGATTTTTCGTGTATTGCGTCATACAGAATACAGTTGATCGTGCGCCCAGACGTTACCTTTATACAAGAATGCGTCTGCGCTTGTGGTTACCGAAAGTGAGAAA
>JGI24021J15306_10009313_pt1 | contig 12145 bp, 12 predicted proteins | sample Ectturendosymbi1_FD_15306 | JGI IMG/M metagenome (IMG submission 15306)
CCTCCAGTGTGCTGGCCAGGCCCGTAGCTACGGGGGGGGGGCATTCGGGAGCAGTGCTCCCCCAAATTTTTGTGCCCCCCAAGCTTTTTTGTGTCCAGAAAAATTGTTTTAAACATATAAAAACAAAAGTCTTGCCTCACACTAAAAATTCATTTTATTTAAAACCTGGCTACGGGCCTGGTGCTGGCTACCTACTGTCCAGTGTAGCATGCTGTGAAGAGAATGAGAAAAATGTTGCTACAGCCTGACCATTGTGAAAACATAGTAGAATTTAGTGCAAAATGGAGGATTTTGCAATCCTGCCAGAGTTACAATCATTTTGCATTCAAAGTCCAAATTAAGTCTTAAACAGGAATAAAGTAGCACATATGAGCTGTTCAAATGCATGTAGTAGTCTATATATGTAACGGTGAAATAAACGGAGAAAACTTATCACTAGGCATAAGTCTAAATGAATGTTTCTCAAAGTGGGCGGAATCGCCCTCTTGGGGGCGATTTTGATGGGCAAGGAGGCGAAAAAATCAAAGGGGCGATAGGGGGACGAAAAAACACCAAGGGGGTGAAAACGTTCAACCACTAATCGATCGTTGAGTTAACTTCAGTATCCTACTATTATGACTTGTTACTTCCTTGCAAATTTTAATTTACTATGTTAATCGTTGGAGGTTGTTGCTACAGCAATTCATCTGTTAAATTTTTACTCCGGATCTTCTATGTGCCCGGCTACAGTTTGGATTATTTCAGGGCTGCGGAGCCATCGTAAAAATGTCACAGCTCCGGCTCCGCAGCTCTTTTTNCCATGAACATGGCTCTAGCTCGGGAGCNCTTGGTTTTCAAGAGATTGGCCCCNGGCTCCGGAGCTCTCTTNTTTCATGGCTCAGGCTCCAGCTCNGGCTTCTGTTCGTTTTCACACATTAATATTTTAACTGTCTTGGTGTGCCTCAAGTTGAATGGAAAATGAATTAAATCAAGTACACAAAACCAGAAGTATATACCAAACGTTTTTCAGTAATTTCATCTGGTAGTTTTTTTGCAAGCAGCGCTGTTACCATGAGGAAATCAGCGAAAAACAATAATCACAGGATCAGACGATTCAGAGAACAGTTTCTAACAGAAAGGCAAATCAAGATAACGGTAATATAAACAATAGGACCTTTTGTTATTTCTTAGGACAGAATCAAGAAAATGGCCGTTTGGTAAACTACATTCGTGTCCGAGCATTTAAACACGGACCAGCCCCAACTGACCAAGTGTTTTGCACTCGTTGTACTGTATGCTTTGCCTGTGGTAGTCTTGACGATTCCAGCTAACAGGGCTACCCGGGCAAACCATAAAAGAGCGCAAAACACATAGTCGACTCTCATGTGTTCTTTCAAACACGCACACATTTGCATTAACCCAAATGCGAAGATGTGTTTAAAAGCCCTTTGTTCAAATAAATAGTGACTTCTAGCAAGAAATTCAGATTTGATTTTTGCTGAAAACGTCTGATTTCTTATCTTTTGCACTCATAGTAAGCAGTGCTGAATCGCAAAGTAAAGCACAATTTAACACGCTAAGCTTAGGAGAAAATAAGACTGATGTTTACAGTGCTGACAACATAGATTTTTTTCCACAGATGAAAACTTCAAGAAAAGTCCACATTTGTNAGCANTGATTTTTACACCTTCCTGATAATGTACTACTAGGCAAAGCAATGCCAGTTCANTACCAATTATTTATAACTTTTATGATATGCTACTGCTTGTAAACGTAATGTTTCCTAGTGAACTTTGTCAGTAATCTAGCAGTTTTTTTTAGGTTGTTTTAGGGACCCGATTCGGGTTCCTAGAAGTGAAACTCGGGTACCTTGAATCAGAGAAAATTATCATCGGTTCTCTAGAATCAGATAAAATCGGGTTCCTACAGGTCCACACCGGGTACCTAATTCCTTAAAAAACATGAATCTAGTAAAACTTGATAGTAAGCCTTGTGATTTCTAATGAAAAATTCCTACTTTACAATGGCGTGCCGTGCATTTCACGCCTAAATCTGCAATGGTACCGTATCTTTAACCATATTCCTTGCTAACAGCATGACTACACAGCTACAAAAGCTATGGATATTTCATTATATACCTACTCATTATAGCTCAGTTCTTTTTAGATCGCTACACTACTACAGATCCGGTTTGATAATTCTGACTAGAAAGTAAGATGTTGTGGTAGTTAACGTTTTTCTTACTTGTACAACAGTGGCTCTCAAGCATTACGCTGAATGGAGCCAAATCCAGACCTACAAAATTTTAAAGAGCCGCACAAAAAATTTTACCACAAGACAATTGACGCGTTTTGTTTCATTGCACTAACGAAGTCTGTTTCACCAAATTTTAGAGGTGTAACTGAAAGACACTGCCCATCGAAAGGAACCCTTTCCCGCAGCAAAGATTCAGACACTAATCTTTTACAGAGTATAAATTTCGCCTATGAAGTAGGCATCATCGGCTCTTATTCAAGTACAATATGTTACAGGATTGCTAAAAGCCGCACAAAGGATGCTTGGGAGTTGCATGCGGCTCTTGAAACAGTGTTTGAGAACTATTGTTCAACAAGTAACACCACGCCTGCCAGCTACGATGTCACAGCCTTAGCGATTATAAATCCAAAGAAATATCAATGTCTTGCAGATCCATTGTTGCAGTCTGGTGTCATAACTCATAACAATCACGTTTATTGTGCAATAAAGAGCATACATAAGTCTATTTAGCAAAACCGTTAGATATCTAGGAAAGGACCCGGACCCGGCGCTACCTCTCACGTGGCCATAACGCCGGCTCCGGTCCTAAATTCTCAACTGAAACACAACCATCCAAACCGCTATTTGGCGTATCGGCGTTTGATTGCCCACATCGCTCGCAGCTGTTGTTGAAGGCACAGTTTCAGCTTTCGGCTCGAGTTTCTGGTCACGATTGTAGATTGCATTTGTGGACGTGGCGCCAGATCGTTTAAAATGAAACGCTTTTCTCCCTCCCACCTTTGTGCCGAACACTCGCAAAAGAAAAACTATTTTATTCAACAGTCATAACCCGCGCCATATTAACAATAGTAAAACATGTAGCAATTGCTACGGGCCTCACGCTTGTGGGGTCCCGCGGTCCTTTGTGTTAAAGTTGCTCTTTAATATACGCAAGGGTGGATATTAGAATTTAAGTAAACTCTCAGAAAGGAGGCCCTATATTTTTTACATGCTATACAAAACTTTATTCACTGAAAGCAAGTTAAGCTTTTCATTTTGTCTAGGAATTTGCTTCTGCCTGAAAGTCAATTTCACATTGGAAATCGTTTGAAATCATTTGATTTTAAAAGTTCTCTACACAGTTGTTGAGGGCCCCTTTTGGCACATTTGCACACACTTTTTGCTTTATTTTGTCAAACATATGGCTTGCTTCAGAGCTTCTACTGTATGTGGCTCTAAAGTCATTATTAAGTTTAAAGGGTTAATAAATCAAAGCAAAAACTAAATGCGAAACTCTCAAACAAGGGCCCTCACGGCATCTCTGAAAAAGGGAGCCCGATGCGACCACCTCGTTCGCCTCTCCTAATATCCACCTCTTATTATGTGTAAAGAATTTTTTCAGTCCAACATGTCCCTATTTTGCTAAATTTGTCATAAGCAGTTACCGTATTTATTCGATTGTAAGCCGCGGCTTATAATTTTTTTCATCATTTCGTGCGGCTTATAATTAATCAAGGGCAGCTTACATTTCTTATGTCTTTACCTTACCGAAAGTAATAGATGGCGTTCAGCCTTTCCCTGGATACATTTTGTCGACCAAATTCTCTTTTCGCAATGTATTCTCTTCAGCGTTGCCAACGCGAAACGTGCTAGTACGCGAAAGTATCTCAGAGAATTAGGTAACCTATGTTAGTTCAAGCGGGACTTACAATCAAGGCTAACAATCGAAATAAATATGGTAAGCGAATGTCTTCAGTTTAATGATTTTACATTGGACTACTGTGAATTGAAAATTAAAGTATTTTGTATTTATTTGCAACATTGTGGAAACACTCAAGCAAATGAAGCCAAAGTGCATCAATTTGCAGATATTGATTGTTTGCATGATTTTGAATAGAACTTTGTTTGATTGCATTGCTTCGAATAGATATATTATTGCATCACATTGACCTATTCTATAAGTTGCGTTACTTTTTTCGGATTTTCCAAATGATTTGGCCAGTGATGCCAAACCTGGGGTTTTGCCCCTAGATCTGTGATTTTCAACGCTTTTCTGGGTTTTTCTTCTGAAGATCTGGGGTTTTTAGGAATTAACTGCGTATAGCGGTGATTTACAATAGGGTATTATTGGTTGAACTTTAAAGTCTCATCTTTCTTTATCTTGTTTTATCAAGGTACCTTAGTCTTCAGCACAACTGATGAACAAGCAACTGACACCTTGTAAGCTGTAAATATTAACTAGGTGCAATGAATTCAAATGGCAGTGATACTAGTCCATGGTCCTAAATCTCCACCAGTTGCTACTTAGGACCAGGTTTTTCGTATGTACGAAATTCAATATGCGTAATATTAGTCACATCGATGTCTACAGAATTTATGATTTAACAGTGGTTCACTTGTTCAAGTGTTTTTAACTTAGGGCCCCGGGCTGTTTATATGCTACAGGCCCGGCGCTACCTTAATCCAGCACTGATCACAATCCAACTATAACTCTGAACATAAAATGCAACAATGTTCCATTAGAGCAAGTTAACTCTACTAAATACTTAAGCACTATAATTGATTCCAATTTAACATGGAAAGAATAGATTGCTTCAGTTGAAAAGAAAGTAGCTGAAAGATGCCATGCCCTCTTCAAGCTTCAGTCAATTGCTGATATCAAGATATTACGAAAAGTTTACCTCATCTCCACTATGTAGTCTTGACCTGAGGTAAAATCTCTGCAACATATTCAACTTATCTGAAGGAACTTCATAACCGTTCGATACACTGTATGTGTAAAATATCTAAAAGAGCTCACATCCCCATGCTAGATTTATATCGCTCATGCAAAGAACCTCAAATTAATCAAATATATGAATGCGAACTAGGAGAATCTATGTACAAAATAGTTCACAATTGCTTTCTAGGTTTCATCTCCTACTGTTATTCTCATATTAACGAAAGGCATAATTATCCTCAGTCCCGTCACCAGGGGGGAGCGCAAGGGGGCGAAGCCCCCTAAAAATTTTCGCCTCCTGGGAAAAATGTGTTGGACATAGTTTAAAACTGTTTAACACTATTGGTCATAGTTTAAAAAGTTTGGGCCTCTCTCAGAAAACTCTTCGCTCCACCTGGTTCCCAAGCTGGTTACGGATCTGATTATCCCATTATAAGAATAGCGACTAATAACAATCTCACAACAACTTCATCAAAACATCTCTAACACAAAGATCTATGCAATACACAGGGCCAAGACTCTGGAACAATATTCCCAAAGACTTAAGAAAGAAATCATTCCTAGTCTTTTGTCTGACATGCAAAAAAATCTTATTGGGTCAAGTGATGCTGTAATATATCTCTTTCCGATGCATTATCATCCAAAAAACATTTATTTTAATTTTTGCTTTTGTGCTCCAATTCTGTTTAGTGTTAACGATTTAACCCCAAGACATAGTTCCTTTTTAATTACCATGACTTATATGAACCTCTTAGGACCCTTCGTTAGCATGTATTTATCTCATTTTTTAAATAATTCATTATGGGGTGATAATGCTGTTATTCTATCATTATGTCTGTGTGCGTTTGGTTTTAGTTGTGTCGTCATAAATGTTATAAAAGTTATGTGACTGAATTAAGCTGGACTAATGGAGATCCAGAATAATATGATGACGCTATGTGATACTACGATGTGACGTTAACTATGACGCTACATCAACGCAGTTCTTACTGTATATTTCTATTGCTTACTTACAAGATTTGTTTATACACGTTTTCGGTTTGTCCACTTGCTTTCTGATTTTACTAGTTGACGCAGTTATTTTTCACTGACTTAATACCAAACAATATGAACGTTCTCCATTTGTCTCATATTTAATGTGTCCTGTTTTCAGATACTATATTTACCGGTGACTCCCCCTTCTTGTGCTTAATGTGCCAAATTACATGCTGACTGTTATCGGGTTTCATTTGAGATAATCGTTTGTTGCTGCTGACGTTGCTGTTGCTTTACCATGTCTTTTGTTTACGTGTTGCGTTATTTATTTGGTTCCGTGTGGGTCTTGATTCAATGACCTTGCGGTCCCTCGCTCCGTAACAATAAACTAAAGCTTCTCTCTCGCATATATTCGCCTCCACAAGATATCATAATTGTTAGACAGCTCATGCTTTTGCAAAAACACTGGTCCTGGCTGCACCAATCAAATGGGAAGNGTTTAACCACCTGGTGATCGACGGAAAAAGGCAAATATGTGGTGTAGCATTATCACTAGNGCAAAGTGATGAACGCATAGCATACAACCAGGGCCGGCCTTGGCAGGTGCGGGGCCCAATGCAAGACCTAGGCGCGGGGCCCCTCTGAACAGTGGCTCTATGACGTCATCGTGTTCAGTCAACCGTGATAAACGACCATGGTAGAGCGCAGATTTAAAGCCTTACCACGAGAATTGACCACGTTTGCTAACGTTCGATTATAGAGGAAACTCATGGCTAATTCTAACAATAGCGTTGTTTGTTAACAATGAGATTTGTAAGCCGTTTCTACTGAATTCTCCAGCGCAAGCAGCATCTGGAAAAAATGAACAATCTACTTAAACACCTTAGCGCGGGGCCCCAGAGGCGCGGGGCCCAATGCAGCTGCATCGGTTGCATCGGCTTAAGGCCGGCCCTGCATACAACGCTTCAGGAAGAACCTGTTCCCACGCATCAACAGGTAATACTGTATATGCGATTTCAACAAAATCTAACTGCTTTCCACAAAATCCCATTATGTTATTCTACATGGGCATTGCCTGTATGGTGATAAGGAATTGAGTGACTGCTAGTAATGCCGCGATTTAGAAGACATTCTTTGAGCTCGCGAGAGGTAAACGAGCGACCCAAATATGTGTGGATGTCGTTGGGAAAGCCGCATAACGAAAACAATTTTTCTGACACACTTGATAAGCGTTGACAACAACGTATTAAGGCATTCGAAACAAAGCGGAAAGCGCGAAAACTCATCAATGATAACCTGCATGAACATATTTCGAGATCTTGATGGTAATGGCTCCTCGAAATCAATATTTAAGCGCTCAAATGATTCGTTGGTCTTAATCAATGTCCCTGCCTCATGCACATGAAATTGTGGTTTAATCTCTGCACACGTTCTACAAGATGAACAGACACGTTTCACATCGTCTGTCGAAAAAGGCAGATTCTTAGAAGGTCTTGTGTACACATCATGCACAGCAATTTCCTTGAAGCACCATGCTTTCGTCTTGAAAACCTATTGGAAAAGTGCGTATTCGTTTCACATTGTTGCAAACAGCGTTTCGCTTACTTTCATGCGGACAGGGTATGCATGTTGTTTTGTAAACAATGTTGTGCACACGTTCATGCGCATAGTAGGCTACTTATTTTTTGACACGTTCGGTTAGTAGTTGTTGCATGACAAAAAAAAACAGTCATCACTGTCACAAACTGCGTTGACGGAAACAAGGGAGTAAAGAATTGTCGAGCCCGGAAAGGCGGCAATATACATCATTTATGCTGTCAAATACTGTCATGGTTTAAGACGGTACTAAGTACCAAAAAGTTGACTCAGGAAAGTGCGCACATTGCTGTAAATTTGCTGACTGGATTAAAAATACAGCGTGTGACAGCACCGCAAGACTGGCTATGCCATATCGATTTGGTTCATAGTCGCTGCCCGCCTTGAACATCTCCCAATAATCACAGGACGCAGTAGTACGATTTTTAAGCGGCACAAGCAGCGACATACACAACGGATCAAACACGTCGAAGCAGTCGTGGCAAGCAGCTTGCTACCGTGCCAAGCTCTTCGCCTGGTCTTTCCGTAAGGAATGTCCATAATTGTTCACGGCCAGCCAAGCCGTGGCTTACCTGCAAAAAGATACTGTACGCAGGCCATGAAGTTCGTGGCAACAGATTCAGGTTTCGCGATGCAGGCTTCCATTTGTTAAACACAATTCTTGAACAATGAATTGGGCATTGAGGAAATATTAGAAATCGGGCAATGCGGAATATCTGATAGGTGCGATCGATGAGTCGTTCATTCCATGCAACAGTTCTGTGCACCAGTGACACGATGGGTTAGCCTACTTCGAGAGGCTTCATTGTCTTTCGAACCTCTTTGTGCACATTGACAAAATGAACAGGCATCCCCAGAGCGGCAACCAATTTTCGTGGGAGGCAAATTGATTGTAACTTGTTGTACTTAAAAACTAAAAAACTTATTGGCGCTTTCACAATGCTTTTCAAAATTTCGAGGGGGAGATTTCTCGGTTGCTCCCCCTGGTTGCAAACCTGGGCATTACTGCATTTGTTAAAACAATCAGAGATGGCCGAAGTTAAGCCGTTTCTAGCTTTGAGAGTGTCGAATGAACTTGGACTCATAGCGATCGTCTGACACGCCATGTCGTAGTTGCCGAAGGTGTTCCTATGCTGTGTTGATGCAATGTCGCAGTTTCCTTTTCGTTTCGAAGCATCACTCTGCGCAAAAGAACTCACACACGAGACAGCAGGCAATTTACCTCGATCAAACAGGAATCTGCAAATGTCGCGATGACCCGGGGTTGCGCAGTTACGGAAACACTCGATTTTTTAAACAAGGCACACACCACAGGAAGACAAATAGTTGTTTTCAAATCTCCTTGCAGTGGTGTGCAGAAGGGGAGCGGCGAACGGGGCGACGGCCCCGGGCATCCAAAGAGCGAAACGGCAAAAATTAAAATGACGTAACTAGATGATTTTTCCTATTGTAAGGCTGCTAACACATGCTGCATGGATTTTTCGAAACTTGTTTTTTTTGTCAACACCAATTTTTATGTATTCAAAGCCAGTAATTTTCACATTCTTAAGTAGTACCAAGCAGAGGCGCAGCCAGAATGAGGCTGAAGAGGCCATGGGCCCCCCGGAAAAAAAACTTGTTGAGATTTTTCTCTGGTGTTTTATATCATCTCAACTGTTCGAAAACAAACGGAAGGAACAGTCGGACTCATGTAGCGTCGTGTTCTCTCACTGACCAAGGTTTAACGTGAATTTTTGCGATTGAGTGCGAAACTATGTGACTAAAGCATGCAACTTTGTTAGCAAAGTTGCCAATCAATGCGGACAACACGAGCTGAGGTGTAGCCTGAATGAAACGCAAGGGCGCAGATTTCTTGCGAAGGAGTACAAATTCAGATGAGACATTTTTGAGAGGATTATTTGCATGAAGCATTGCTGAACCAAATAGAAACATACTTGGTCAAGACATGATCAACCCCAAGCGCACTACGCAATTGAATGTTATGCAACAACGCAATGTTTCTCACATCACGGTTGGCATTGTGGCTAGTGGGTATGCGACGCCAGGTTGTGATATAGGGTCTCAATTTTGAAATGTACAGCAAGTCGCTGTCAGCGCAGCACACAAACTTTGTTAAATACACATTTCTTACCATTTCAGAGTGCAAATATAAAAAATAATTAGCAGGCAAACCATTACTAGTCACCAAACAGCCATGGTGATTTTGTGTGAAAGCTGGTGTTGACTCTTCTTCATTAGTCTTGAGAGCAGAATATGACAGATGGATATTTACGTGGTGCAGTTAACCAGTATAAGGACTCCAAGATAAATTTTCTTAGGCGGAACAAAACCCATTTGGGGCCCCTAAGACTTGCAAAATTATTTTGAAATAAATAAAAATTGAGGCGAATTAATGTGCATCATATTTCAACAAGAAGTGCCCGTTTACTGATCATATGAAACATTACGTTAAAACATAACGGTACTCAAGAAATGTGACCATATTACCATTTTTTAAACACGTCTTTTAATTGTTCATAGTAAAATCTAACCAAGGAAAAAATTAGAAAATAAATCATTTAATTATTATATAAGCGATTTTCTGGTATTCTTATTCGCAAAAGTTCTAATAACACTCAAAATCAACTTGTCTGGCAATGATAGACTCAATGTTTAATCTAGCTAGGTCAACAAATCGAGTTTGTGACATAGCAGACCGCTAATAATTTTTTACAAGTTTAATTAGACCCTGATCTGGTGCAATCCCAGTTTCCTCTCTTTTTCATTGAAATACGTGTGTTCTCTTCCAAGATTGTACGCTTCTTGGCAAAAGGCCACAAAAACGTTTTTTTTCATTGGTCAGCTAAGGATTTGTTAATACATTGGGAAAAGGCAAAAAACACGCTTTTGGGGTCATTCTTCAGAGTTTTTAAGATAAAAGAAAACCTTTTGTGCCTGTACGATATGTGGATTTCCTATACCCTTTGAAAATAACTTGCAATAAAGCAATAAGCACTCAACGTGGCAATCGTGATATAAACCAACGAAACTTGTTTAAACAACATTGGCCACGTTAAAACCATTTTTGCGAGATTATTCAGAGATGATTTAGATCAGGACCGCAACCAGCTGAAATATATCAACTCAAAAGTAATTGGCGTCTTGAAATATTTTTGCACTCACACCAGGTAGGCTACTACACAAAACATACTGTTGTATGGACATTGCTTTTGAATCCAGTTCGTTAACAATTTGTCAAATAAATCTGCAATTATATCGCTGCTTGTAACTGAATCAAACATTGAAAACAGCCCCAAGAAATTTATCATTGATACTCAGTCAATAATAGTAAGGCATTTATCAGTCAGTTACACGTGTAGCGATCGATGCGGTTCCTGTCTGGGAACCCATTTGTAGTGATCGAAGGGTGCAACAAAGTATTTGTAGGCGACGATGGTGGTCGCCCAAGGAGTACTAGTGTTTATAATCCACACTGAGAACGAATTTCGCGTGAATGACCATCTTTATTTCTTGTTGACTCGGATGAACTAAAACAGAAAAGAGCAGAACACGCTAACAGAAATCTTGAGACGTCTCGAAAATGAAACGAATGATACTGGCTCTCGCACCGCCCGAGTCGAAGTTAATTGTGTCTTAATCAATTTGCGCAAAGCCGAAAATGACGCTATTGACTCTAAAAGTACGGTCAATAAAAAATTCTAAATCATCACTGGAGTGCCCCACGATCACTGCGCTTTGTTGCTGCGTTCGAAGCAAAAACGTTCAATGACACGGAATTGTTGAAATCGTACTTGGCTGGCCTGAACAGGATTATTAATTTTTGCAGGCAAACCAACTGGAAACGTCAGAGTTAAATTTTTGACAGAAAACATAGCCTACGTTTTTTGTAAGTTTCACATCTCTTTTTTTCTTATCTGTGCTAAAAAAACAAACCAACTCGCATATGTGTGGCGGCATGAAAACGTTAAAGCACAACGTGAGGACCACGTTACGACTCGGTTACCATGGCTGTAAAAATCTCATACACACGAGCAAAACACGTCAAGTAAAACGCACCCAAATGGTTGCAACTGCTAGGTTCACGATTCGCGTTTTAGCAACTGTTTCAAACTGCTAAGAATCGAATGCAACGAAACTATCGTGCGAAAGGATGTGAGGTTTAAACCAGAACCGTCGCCAGAAAGTCTTCAACAGAGGGCTTTACATTTGCGTGGGGTACTTGACATTCTAAAAATTTAAATAAAATTCCCATTGATTTCTAGTGTTTCATATTTCAGTTTGAAAGGGCTGAGCCCACTATTGCCCCCTCGTGGTGACGGGATTGGTTTAAACTTCCTCTATGTTGTCATTATTGATATTACGTAAAAAAGCTACAATCATTGAATCAAGTAAGGCTAAACATAGCACAGTAAACAATTAGAAAGGTTTTGTCCTGGCCTTCTTCATAACAAAATCATCTAGGAATTCATTAAAATTTGTTTGCCTAAGTTTGTCACTTTTAATGCACCGAATGCTTAGCAACCATCAAGCTAAGCAATAAGGGTCCGCGTGCTTGGATACACCAGATGCAAACGCGCTTTTGTCATTTTCTTGGTGTTTCCCTTTTGTCTCTTTTTTGGGGTGGAGTTTTTTTTTTTTTGA
>JGI24021J15306_10009315_pt1 | contig 12144 bp, 7 predicted proteins | sample Ectturendosymbi1_FD_15306 | JGI IMG/M metagenome (IMG submission 15306)
TTTTTCTATTTTCCATTTTCCGCTTGTTCTTTGGCGTGAGTTGTTTTCTTATTAGGGTGGAGATATTCCATTATTTTCCACGAACGTGCTCGAAGTACAGAAGGCGGGTGCGCTTCGCGCCCAGAGGTGGACGACGATGACCTAGACACGTCGGAGTATTATAGGGATGCTCAATCTTTCCGAGCCCTGAGAAAGCGAAAATCGAAAAACTGCTGGCTCCGGTGAAAGTTGCAGCAAACCCAAACAAAGCCGTGGATTTGCTCCGGGTTGTTTTAGAAAGCAAGACAGGCAGGGAGTTAAAAGCTTATAGCCCTGTGTTGATTCATAACTGCCTTGAAAAGTGCATAGGCTCGTACAAGGGTTGCTCTCCGTTGCGAAATGGCAATCTGATTGTGAAATGTTGCAGTGTGCAGCAGACGACTACGCTTCTACAATGCACGAAGCTGACAGATGGTGCCGTCTCGGTCGAGATAGCGGCTAGTTCGTTGCGACCGTTCGGCGCACGGGGCATTATCTATAACGTACCTTTAGATATCTCCACAGACGATCTCGTGGCATGCCTTGCTAGACAAAGGGTTAAATTTGTGAAAACGTTTTCGTTTCAAAAGTAGTCAATTCTTCTGAGTTGAAGGATTCTAAATCTTTTTTTTCTGGAGGTTACTACTGCTGACCTCCCTGGTGAAGTGAACATTGGATACTTGTTTTTCCGCGTGAAACAGTGTTCCGAGACCATTACGGTGTTTTAAGTGTATGGGCATGTGGCTGGCCATTGCCGAGGTAAACTGCGCTGCTCAATTTGCGGTGACGAACATAAGTATAGCGAGTGCAGCGCTGCTGGTCCAATGTCCAAAGTGTGGAGGCGGTCACTCCGCGAAAGATAAAATCTGCCCGAGATACAAAATCCTGAAACTTAAAAAACAGAGGCGAAACTATCCTATGCTGATGCCTGTAAAGCACAGAGTTGACAGAAGTCCTCCCGTTCCGAATATGGTTTCACAATCCGCTTTTCCCCCTCTTCCGAAAAAGACAGGAGTAGATCGTCCACAAGCAAGATCTATTGTTGGTGCCGCTCCATTTCCGCATGCCGCTTGTGTCCCACCGGATCAAGACGAGGTGATCATTACTGAACAACTTGATTTTTCCAGCCTCTTGGTTGACCTTCCTCGCCATTTTAGCGGAAGTCATCAGGCAAGCCATGTTGGCAAAAGACAACAACGAGAGTATTGGACGTATGTCAAATTATCACTAAGGCAGCTGGTGACCGCATGGGTCTACCAGTAGATGCCGACCAGTTCCAACTTCTTTCTAGTTAACCATGGGTTTTTCAATACTATGGAATTTCCGCTCCATCTTTAAAAAATTGCATGAATTTAAAAACTACCTTTCTGCACTAGGACGACTTACCTGATGTACTCTGCATCCAAGAGTCGTATCTGACACCAATATCAGCAATTCGTAAAGACCGGCCTCTTTCCAAAGGAAGAGGTGGTGGCCTAATGGTTTGTGTCAAGACGTCTTTAGATTTTTCAAACATTGATGTCACTACTCATGCCAGCAGCAGGAAGTTTTAGGCATTGCTGTACACGGTTTTTCCATATTTAACATTGACAACCCCTTGACCTCCACCTCAATTTTTTTAACCAACTTTGCAAAAGTTATTCTCTGTGGTGATTTTAACGCTCACCACGGGATGTGGGGAAGCGAGTACACAAACTGTAGTGGCAGTTCTTTGGTAGAGGCTCTCGATGTACACGATTTTGTCCTAAACACTACTACGCCAACGCATTTTTCACTCACTGGACGTAATGCATGGAGCCTATTAGACTTGGTCCTTGTCTCTAGCTCATGCACAGTAACAACAGTGACCATTCTATTCTAATAAATGTCAATATGAACACCAAACCGGAAGACCATGGTGTCCCGAAATGGAACTTCTCCAAAGCAGACTGGCAGAAATTTAGCGCCGCCTGCGATGAAACTTTTGACTTATTTCTCCATTTCACTGAGCTACGCCTACTGCCTCTTTGAAACTAGTGTTCGCGAAGCTGCTCTGGAAGCTGTTCCACAATCCAAGAAGTCTCTTAAAGTCGCTGTTCCATGGTGGAATAAGCAGTGCGACGTTCCTGTGAAAAAGAAAAAGCATGCCTTCAACAGAATGAAACGGACTTGGCTTTTCAAGCACCTTGCGTGTGGGAGAAGACATTACTCGATACAATACATGTTAGAATAAAGACGTTAAAGGTAACGACATTGGTATATGCACACGCATGTTCTAGCAATACCATCAAGGTCATCGATATACCCGTTATTTAATTAGAGATTAGTCATGCACAAGTTTCAGAAGTACACATAATAATCATTTGGGGTCTGAAGAGGTTGGCGAGAACGCTGAGGTAGGGTGCTGCCAGCGCCAAGAGGTCTGATGTTTGTGGTTGTGCTTGTACTCAACGTTATGTGCATCACGTGTCGGTGGTTGGTCAAAAACAGGAAATCGTTCCGGGCGAATAGACACGCGGCGACGTTTGTACGATACAGCGATTAGATCAACAATTGGAAAAACAATCGTTTGCAGTCCTTCCGCCATTCTGTTATCAGGGCTTTGGAAAACTCCGAACACCAACAGTGTAGAACACTGGCTCTTCGGTTTTGCATATCCACGTTTTCGCATCAGCAATAAGTAAAATGAACCGGGTGATTCTGCCCAACACAATCTCAACATGGATTTTTCTCAACATGAATTTTTGTGTGTGATATACACAGTACGTGATTTTAAAGATTTTTTTTTATAGTTGACCATAAACTGAGTGCACTTTTGGTTTCTTTGTTTTTGTTTCGTTTTGAACTTATGTTTTGTGATTCACCTGTAATATTGAAACTTGACAGTCATTGAATGCAGGCTGGGCTTGAGTGACTGCTTTAGCGGTCTTTCGCCCAATCTGTGCTGTTTGTTTCAAGCTTTGTCGATTGAAATGTGTTTTATTGCTGAGTACTCACAGCGCAAACATGACTTGACTTTTCCAAAATCCCGGCGGAGTGAGTTGTGCATTGCTAACAACGCATGATCCTAATGTTGCCAATAAAGTGCACGTCATTTGTTTACTTGCTTGGCAGAACTTTCAGCCTTGCGATAATCTTGATGGCGGCCTGTGCTCGAGGTGACGAGCGTGCGAGACGCCTTATGAAGAGCACAGATTCACAAAAGTGCTGAACACAAATTAAAGACTGGAATCGGAAACCATGCATTTGGGTATACGGCAGCGGTCGAATTGGTGCTTCAGACAATGAGCATCTGCAAGCGCAGTTGCGTACCGTAAGTCAGGGGCGGGCAATTAATTTGGCTCCAGGGTCACTTTGAGACGGTCGCGATCAGCGGAGGGCCATAACTTCTGGAAATAGAAACAAATCCCGGTTCAAGTTAGCCTCAGCACTAACTTTTGCTGTATTGAGTTGGAGGATATTTTAGATTTGAATATTTTCGTGAGTGCTTCCGCGGGCCACTGAAAACGCTGTGGCGGGACACATTCTGCCCGCGGGCTGCTGTTTGCCCACCCCTGCCGTAAGTCATCTACCACGTAATATTTGAAAAGCATTGGAAAAGAATCAACAATGACAAGATGATCTTTTCGAGTAAACTCACGCAGATTTACACCACGTCTTTTGCGACAGAATATTTTGCCTGCGTTCTGTTGCTGTAGGAACTCATGTGGCCATTCATGGCGAGGGTTCGAATCCCATCGCAGCTACCATATTGATCGCATGAAAATAATGTAATGAAGAGAACTGAGAAACTGCGAGCAACGAGCAAAGGTTAGAAATAAGAGATTACGTTTTTGACAAGACAGGGTATTTAATTAACACTGTAAATGTCGGAATCGTGTTTTTTGTCAATATTGCATTCCAACATGAGTCAATAATTGAAAGGGCTGTCAGTTTATATCAACCCAGCCAAACTGTTGGCAGGAACAAAAACCCAAATTTGAAGGACAAGTTCGTTGGCTGCCGCCGACGCCGCTATTGCAAACGAGCTGCACAAACCGGTCAAATAGTTTCATCGTGGCGGGCGAGTCATTTACGATAAATAGAACATGACGCAATTGCAAATTCAGATGCAGGCTCTGACATTGGGTCTGTTCATTGACAAGCTGTTCGTTGTCAAGATCGTGAGAAGTCAGGTGCCTACGTCATTTTATATGACTTGGTTTTCATCTGTGTATTAACCGATGTCAAGTGACATGCAGCTTGTGCTTGAGCCATCTGATTCTGCTGGTTGCTTGCATCTTTCGAAAACGATTTTGGTGATGCATGACGCCGAAAGACCTGTCACTCAATCTAATAATAGCGAAGCATCAGGCGGAAACACTTGCATTTCGTATGACATGCAGACGTCTTCTGACTCTCCGACGACCTCCTGGCATTCCACTGTCGTCTCATTACTTGTTGAATCGCGTGCATTCGTCTCAGTTCAGCTCACATGACTGCACGTGCGCAACAGTGTCAATCATCTGTGAAACGCGAGGTGAAAAATACATCCTTCGAGAACATTCGCAGTGTTGTTTTGTGAAATGTGAAAACACATGCAAAGAGTTGTTGGTTCGCCTTAACGGCCCAACGCATCAACAAAGTACAGCATGCACGATCATCTTGCAACGCAGGGGCAGCTCGCAGTGATTACCCGGAGCGGCTGTGAGGAGGAGGCACAAACTGGTGGCGGGTTGTTTTAAGACACCGTTCTCTGTGGGGTCGGAAACAGTACGTACGCAGTCCTTATCATCAGGAATTGTTTGTAGAATGCGGCCTGCTAGTAGCCGTTGGCCGCTTGGAGGAGCAACAGATCAGCAAATCCTGGGAAAAGTAATGGGAACGCTGAGCTCTGTCACACTGGACCCAAATTCTGTCACTTTGTTCTTCGCAATTCAAATGTGTTCTCTTGCGATTTAATTTCTTTGCGTTTCTCATCATCAGTGCAAACTCATGTTCACTTACAAGTTCGCCACACAGTAAAATCGTGATAACAGTGAACCTTGCGACAGAAAGAAAACCACAAACGGGGAGTTGAAGTTAGTCATTATGAGAACCTAAAATCATCAATTGTGACGAGTGCTCCACTGTTAGGAACAATACATGGGCGGAAACTCATATCCGAGGCACTTGTAGAAATTTAAATTCCTACCTCAAACCGTTGTTGCTTGCTGCTTTCGGAAAGTGAACTTAACGTAAGCAATATATCTGCAACTTGCCCGCTGACCTCGGACGTTCTTCCATGTCATGGTAAAATGAACCAACAGCGCTACAATGTTAAAAACATCAATTTCAAACGAAGTGATTACATGATTCTTATGTCATGATTTGTGCATTTGTGTCATGTGTATTGTTATGTCACGATTGGTGCATTTGCAGCTGGGATAACGCACCTTTTTGTCGCTCTCCCCTAATTAACGTTAATGTGAGGAATCGTTACATTTACAGAATTGTTGACTATTTGGAAATTTTGAGATCTAGGATTGAAGTCAGTGATCGATTTTTTGCAAACGAACAAATATGAATCAGTAGCCTACAGGGGTTTTTGATTGTTATCATAAACAATATGTTTCTATGAAAGTACTGTATGGTAGTGGTTCCCAAAGTATGGGTTGCGACCAAAACAAGGGCGGCGAAGGGCAAAAAAATCGGTGGCGCCAGGCGGTTCAAACCTGAGTTATGTATTTGCAACGTTACCACTGCTTGTGGTGTGTCTGCAACATAGGTACCTGAAAAAAGAGTAGATTGCTGACATTGAAAACGAACTTAGCCACTTTCTGCCAAAAACATCCATACAATCAGTATTTTTTTCATTTTAACATACGCTGTTTGAGGTTGTGTCGCGAGATGTTCACCAAACTCAGATTTGAGAGCAGAGTACTGCGCTCCGGTCTGGCACCGCTGTGCTCAAACCAGCCCCTTTGATCCCGTCATGAACAAACCGTGACTGCATGCCTACACCAGCGGACAATCTTCCTTTTCTCGGCGGCATGCAACTTGCTGAGCTACGTCGCAAAAGAGCCACACTGTCTCTAGCACGCCGCGCCATGGAGCCTGGACATCTCCTCCACTCAGTTCTCACCCGTTCATTGGGTGGGAAGCACGGCATTTTAAATCGAGACACTCGTTTGTAACCACCGCACGACAACTCACCAGCTCATCCGACGCCAATAACAGACGTGCGGCGCTTTGGACGGATCACCGATGAAATAGGGAGTGGTTGGAGAGCACGACGGGACTCCATACTTGCATCCCTGACAACGGCATCCACTCTCCTGGAATGGCCCTGCCAAGAACAGCGTGGGTCCGCGGCTTAACTGCCTCCGCACTGGTTTTGGACGTTTCCTCTCCTGCTTACACAAATGGGGTGCGATTCCTTCTGCGGCTTGTGAACGTGGCGCAGAGGTACAGACCGCGGACCATGTTGTTTTTCACTGTCCGATCCATCGACCTTCCCTTGGAGCGTATGACCTGACGGTTCTGGACAGAGATGAGCTGAGTCACATTTTTTAGATTCCGACTCCATTCCTGTTTAGAGACTCCTGCTCCGACTCCGAAAGTTTGAAAACATTAACTGCAACTCCTGTTAAAACTCCTAAATTTTCCAAGTAGCTCATATCAAATAGGCCGTTTCTATTTTACGACACGAGGAAAAACGCTACTGGAGCTATTTTGCCAAGCCGAACACGATTGGTTTAAGTAGTCACATGACAAGTTCAGAATGCATGACCTGCTTTGTTGGGCGTGACGTCTGTAATGGCTTAGTCTGACATGCATAGATGAGTGTTGTCATGGTTTCAGTGCTGTGGCAGGTCATGGTTTCAGTGCTGTGGCAGATTGTTAGCGGCTTCTTGTCTGCATTGCATGAACTGCAGGCTAAACCCTAACCTTAAATCCTAACCTTAAAATCTGACCCTAAACCCTAACCCTAAATTTTAACCTATTGTCTGTTTGTGTATGGTACTTGTCATGTCACCATTTCAACCAAACAGGTTTGACTTAAGACAAAATAGCCCCAGCACAGTTTTTGCCTCATGAAGCGAAATAGACGCTACCTATCAAATATTCGTCTTTAGATACCAGACATTCTAAATAAGATTTGTAAAATTTCAACTGTTGAAACACTAGTTCGAACTTGCAATTATTAGTCAGATAGCTGACAATTATTGTATCCTAAATGAGCTTCAATGTTCAATCTTTGCAAAGGACTGATTTTAAATCTTCAAGGTCAACAGCTGATCACCTGTTTTATGAACATTAAGTCCTTCTTCAATTAACAATGTGCTCAGACAAAAATATGACTGCACTAAACTAAGCCACTGAAATAAAAGCAAACCTTACCAAAGCATTGAACAAGGTGTACAGTTTACTTAATTTACAATCCCTTGCAATTTAATGAATGCAATATTACTATATAGCTGCAAAACAATTTAATGTGATATTTAGGCTGCAATTGTCAAAGCAAACTGCCAACATTGTTCAGTATAGCTCCAAAATGGAAGCAGAGATTGGCCTATGCAAGTAGTGACTAGACTACAAATCTGCACAATGTAAATTAATTTTCTATTGCTGTACATTACTTCTAACGTGTCAAATTCCATTACTTTAGCCTAGGTCATTTTTGCACACTCTTACAACTTCATAGTCTGTGTTGTTGACCATGACTCTTTGTCATACGTTTTGTGCTTTTGCCCACATTATTAGACCTTCAGTCACGGCCCCGACATAGGGAAGTGCCGCCCCAGGGCGAGTCGAATAGTGCTTTCCCCCGAGTCGAAAAGTGCCGCCAATCTAATTTCAGGTTCATTCGTGAAAGACCATTTGCTATTCCTTCTTTTCACCAAAGTGTCGCCCCGGGGCATTTCCCCCCTGAGTACCCCTTGTCGGGGACCTGCCTTCAATATAATGGTTGCTGCATGGTTTCTACATTCCCAAACTGTGTTGCCACTCACATATTTTGCATATGCACTGACACTATTATTAGCGGTGAAATGCGCGTTGTTTCCACCCAGTGTCACACTATACTGACACATTGCAACGTTGACGTTGATCCGAAAGCACGTTTCGATCAATTCCATTATGTTTGAGCACAACAAACATCACTACGGAAAATTTAACAGCTCCTTTAAAACTTTTGATTGGCTCTTATCGTACAGATCTTAGCGTTGACTCTGGATTCGGCTCCTGTTCCTGGTAGAACATAAATCTTTGACTCCGGCTCCTGCTCCAGTGTATGAAGCAAATTGCGGCAGGAATCCACTCCGGTCTTCTAATCCTTGATCATNTCTGGCTCTGGATGACGAGACATCGAATGGCTTCTCAACCCCTGCCCCAAGATCAAGGGTGGCCTAGTAGTGAACTCGCTCTGACGATGAAGAGGAAGCCCTTTTCCGATAGAAGCAATGCAACATGCATCTTCACTAAGGTGATTCAGTCAGTCTGACTTTGACTGACTGGTTTATTAGATCAACTAAATACTGGAAATGTTCCTCTATATTTTGTAACAGAGTAAAACTCGGCAGTCTTCTGAAGTAGCATAAAAAGCATCAAAAACGACATCAACAGAATCACTGCGTTGAAATTTCTGGTTTCGCTTCGTGTTTTGTTTTGAATTTGTTACATCCTGCAGACATCCTGTGGTTTGAAGATTCCATTCATACTTCCTGTTCNGCATTGCGGAAAAGTACAATGACACTTCAGTCCGATGCTGGTTGTTGAAGATCAGAACATTTCAACCAGACGCGCAACCAGGGGGGCATTTGGGGCATTTGACCCCCCAGAAGGTTTCAAAACGTTGCACAGCAATTTTGACATTCGCAGAAACTTCCAAGGAATAAACATGAAAGTTTATATTCTAATCATTTTTAAGAAAATTCTTATTTGAATTTTTCTTTGTCCTACTGGTTGATTACCTCCTTACAAGATTTATCTCGATACAGACCATATGATCGAAAATTTCGTAATTGATTGGTATTTAACCACAGATATGCTGGAATTGTCAAAACGTAGGAGATTGTTTAAAATGTTGATATTTCTAACGCATTTTTTACGTATCCTTTTGTTCGTGTACCACTTTTTTCTGAGACAGGCCTCAATTTGGCCTCACGAAACTTTATAACATTAGGTATTGTTGAACCGTGCAAACTGCTGAAACTTACAAAGTGATAAGAGAAATTTTGACACGTTGGTTGTTATTAAAAACGTTTGTGGCCACTTTAAACCGCTTGTTCTTCTACGACCTTTTGATTATTTTTGTTAGGGGCAAAACGGATCACCATTATTAACGTAGTACATTTCTTTAAACAACGTTGTTTAGTTGCATTTTCGGTTCGAAACCCGATAGTTTTTAACTAAATTTAGCGTGAGAACTTTTTCACGTCTTAGTGTCTTCCTGAGTTGGTACCAGTACCACGGCTTGGGAAAAACGGTTTGGTAAAGTGTCATATGAGTGCCAGTCAAGTGTTGAACGTACCTACCTACAACACCACTTTGACTCCAAATAACGCTTTACCAGACCCTGACGTTTGCAACCAATGCAAGCCCTGAAAGCTCATAGTCTTAAACTTGCTTCTAAAAACTTTCGCACAACTCACGGATGCCAGGAAAAGCCGTTTCACCCCAAACACACCTGATCCGTTACGCGCCAAAGGCACAAGACACCTGATCCGTAGTCCCCGAAATGGTAGCATTCAAAGATCCGCTCGCCCTTGACATAGGCTCTCCGTCAAGTTTGGGATCTTCATTTGTGATAGAAATTCAAACACACGCTAGAAGAATAGGGTTAGAACGAATTTGCTAAAACAAGACGAAAAGTTAGGCAGATTTACTCATAGTACCACACTAAAACCAAGACTGCACTAGTTGAGTATGGAACCAGGTGTTTGCATTAGGCCACTAATTTTTACTCTGTCCTATCGTTCGGCCTGCATCTTGATCAAAACTGAAAAGTTCTCATTTTCGGAAGTGTTGCGAAGAGAACATTATCTGTGACCGTTTGCGAAAAAGTTGTACCACGGTTGAATAAGCACGATGACGTCATCGAATGAAATTTCATGAAAATGACTCCCCCCCGAAATGAAGAGCTGGTTGCGCCCTTGATTGCAGTAGTGCTGCTTTTTCATAGATTTCATGAAACGTTTGTCGGGAAAGTCTCTTGCCNCAGATCGCAGGTGCGATAGCTGAGTTACAACCAGCGTTGATATGGAGTGTGGGAGTTTGCAGTTACTTGGCGGTTCTATCGATTGCAGTAAAAGACTTATTTATTATCAGAAGCGGACGGGCACTTATACTCCAACGTATCGTGTGTTGAATTCAACTTCACCATATCCTTTTGCTCAAAGTTTTGGACATTGCTGTAAAATAGATAATTTGACGGTGAAATAGTAAACCGGTGTGTTCATCAAAGTTTTGTTAACTCACTGGCATCTATGTCCTGCTTAAAAATACGGAAGAAATATGCAACCTAAACGTTTAGGAAGGATTTTGATAATATTCTGATGTTTTAGTACCCGCGAGCAACCAAAAAACTTCGGAAAAATGCAAACATTTTTGTCTCATTCTTGTACACAAAGCACAAGCACTGAATGATAAAAATTTATTAACAAACAAAATTTCAACGAGATATGCTGAAAAAGTTCGGAACTTTATTTTTCGGGCAAAAATGGGTTTCGCTCTCTTGACAAACTCAAGCAGAAGTAACTTGAAATGAACAGGATCATTTTTACAAAACGGTGAAAACGAATCGAATGATAAAAATATTGACGTCGCAATTCTTGCACAATCTCGCAGCTGGATGCTTTGCAGAAAACAGCAAAATATGTTTGCTGCAGGGGGCGTAACGAGAGGTGTCAAGGGGGCGCATTTCCCCGGGCGTCGAGTAACTATGTGGCGCCAAATCACTGTGGGAGGCGCCGAATGGCTGCGGGGGGCGCCGAAAAGTCCCAATGATGTCACAAGTACTTTCTTCAACACAGTACATTTGCTTCCGAAAGACCTCAGTTTCGAACATGGGGGCGCCAAACTTGCTTCTTGCCCCGGGCGCCATTCAACTTCGTTACGTCCCTGGTTTGTTCCTTAGTTTTCCTTCAGTTTAAGCACCACTTGCACTTACTCTTTGCTAAGTACTGCGTAGTGAACATTAAAGCAAGCGTAACTCTCAACATGCAAGAATAGTTCACATGATCTGTTCATTTCTAGAGGGTCACAATCCATCGGTGGTTTCACTTTCACTAGAAGGATAGTTATCATGTCTTTATGCTGTTTGCCAAGAGTGAAAAAACACTATTCAAAAAAACTAGATAAACTGAAAAGGCAGCGCAATAATTTACAAAACAGGGCACGTTATTTTGCGCTTATCGCACTGTCGACAAGAAATGGAGAAATGATTGACGCAATAAGAGACTGCGAAGCGAATATAAAGCAATTGTAATATTATTTGAACAAAAACCATCTTACTCCTTCCACAAATGTCAGCACAATTGCACTTTTTATTATGTCAAGAAAAAAACATAAATAGCTTTATTCTGTTTGCATTTAAACCATCTTGAAATACTACGGCAGTTTCGCAGCAACTCGCATGTTTTTGAGAAATATGCGCCTTTAATTCAGATTTGAGATATTAAGCTACGATCCGCTTCTTACTGTTGCTGTTTGTGGTCAGGGCCACGATTTAACGAGGTCATGTGTAAGCTATTCAGAGAAATGAACGTAAAAGTTTTATTGATTACGTATCAAATAATCCTCAGGCAGGTTAAACCTTGCCCATCTGGGGGGGTGCAAGAAGAGCAATGAGAAATGTTACCGAATTTTTATAGCGAGCGAATGCTGTAAATAAAAGCTTATATCCAAAGTTAAACCGATGCTCTTTGTGCAAGTACCAAAGTGAATGCGAACCAGGACAATGCGTTAGGGAAAGCCTATCAACGTGCCGGGGAGGAGATGATCACGTAACATCAGCCTCCTCATGTTTCTAGGTTTGGTTTACGCGCTTGGTAACCGGAGTTTCTGCCTTTTCGTTTTCAGTCAGACACACCTGCAGCAACATCACTGCAGTTCTTTTGCTATGCACTGAGGATGATAACAGTAGTTATCGAAACGTTTGCAAGATGTCAGTTGTATCGTTTGCTT
>JGI24021J15306_10009317_pt1 | contig 12144 bp, 8 predicted proteins | sample Ectturendosymbi1_FD_15306 | JGI IMG/M metagenome (IMG submission 15306)
ATGTATCGAATATTAAACTTTCGCTGAAGTCACTTCGCTGACGAGCAATGATGGCGCTCTCCTGCGCAGCCGCTCGATCTCCTGAACTCCGTCCAGCGCCATATCGAAGCCGTGACCATTCTCTGTTGAAAGATTATTTAGTGTTGCGCCAATACTTTCTATGCTATGCGTAAAACGTCTTAACTCCAAATCCAAACCGGTCGCGCCATTTTCACAGCCACTTTTCCGATATCAAGGGGTAACACAGGAAGGCGTTGTCGTGGGCACATTTGTGTCGGAGAGGCCTTGCGTTAAGTCTACTACAGGCGCAGTTATGCGGCAATCACTCCCCTGAAGAGAAGAGGATGAAATGTCATAATGATTATAGCAAAGGTGGAATTGATTATCTTCATAAATTACCAAGCTCGTTGTATTTTTGGTAACGTGGGATTCACGATGGATTTAGATGCATGAAAGATTTTAAACAATAAGTAGTGTGTTTGACAGAAACGGTACAGGCGTATTCTTGTAAAAAGTGATTACAATTTGCTCATCACAAAAATTGACAACGCAAGCTAATTCGGCCATTGTTTATCCAAAAATGTTGGGGTTAGAGCAACTTTTGCTTTGCACTATACTCGTAAGTGCGACTGCAAACGCATTTACCGTTCCTTCGTGGCATTTCCACATGCGTCAATAAATTTTTTCCAGCATCCTGGATACTGATCTTCGTAGTTGTCTCGGGTTCTTAAAGCGCGAACCTCACAGTTTTCATCAGCTTGGCTTTTGAGTCTTCCTTGTCTATCGCATTTATCCAGAAAAGTTTCTGTAAGGTAAAATGATCAATTGTTGGATTGAACATGAGCCGCGTTACACCAGCAAAAGGCAGTGAGGCCGTTTGTTTGCTTTTGGAAACAAAACACTGTTGTTCGAAAAGCGTTTTTTAATTCATTGTTTAAAATGTATTATTGTCATCTCTCTCAAGATACTAATCTCAGTGGACGCTGCAAATGAGCAGGGAAACACTGAACCAGAAAGAGTTCAAGATGTTTGAAGGACCATCACAATTCAGTACATACGTTACCAGAGCAAATTTCAAAGGCAAGTATATCAGTATATCATAACTTGATTGTTGCATGGGTTTCAAGATCACCACTTAAAAAGTCTTCCAACTGTAGAAGTTGTTTTTCACATTTATTTTTGTTTTAGTCTTTTAGCAGGCGGGCGCAGCAAGAGCTTGGATGCGTAAAAGTACATTTCTCACCAGCGACCAACTGACATTGCAAAAAATTGTTTCTGGAATGTAGCAGCCATGTCATGTTTGAAACTGACTCAATTAACTGGCAACAACGCCTTGGACCAGCAAGCAGTGACCCACGCTATGCTTCGTAAAGATGATCATTGTAGCATTAATACAGTGGTTCTCAAACTTTTCTCGTTGCGACGCCTGTGGAAAGGTTTGCTGGACTTGCGACGCACCAGCAATAAGATGTTAATAAGGAGACATGTTATCAAAGTTTTATAGACTGTATATAATTGATGAAAACACGATGAAAACGACCCTGATATTTTGTTTGATTTGTATTTTCGTTCAAATAAAAATAAATCACTGAGAACTTCCAGACACGTTTGTTATATTTTACTTCCACAACGATAGCTTTTTAAGGAACGCCGCAATTTCAGCTGATACGTCAAGCTGATTTTTATGCGGCCCTTGCAAAGCAATATTGAATCTATTTAATTGAGGAAAATAGTCACACTAGTACGCAAATTCTAAAAAATTCATTATAATGATCGATTGTTGGATTGAACATGAGCCGCATTACATGACGAAAAGTGCAGTGGGCCCGTTTGTTTGCTTTCGGAAACAAAAATCTTTTCTTCAAAAAGCGTTTTTTTAGTTCATTGTCCAGGATGCTGGAAAAAATTTATTGACGCATGTGCAACTGCCATGTGGGAACGGTAAATGCGTTTGCAGTCGCACTTACGAGTATAGTGCAAAATAAAAGTTGCTCTAACCCCAACATTTTTGGATAAAAATGACCGAATTAGCTTGCGTTGTCAATTTTTGCAATGAGCAAATTGTAATCACTTTTTACAAGAATACGCCTGTACCGTTTCTGTCAAACACACTACTTATTGTTTAAAATCTTTTATGCATCGAAATCTATCGTTAATTACCAAAACTACAGTTACCAAAACTGTAACAAGCTTGGCAATTTATGAAGAGCAGTCCGTAAGGTGATTATATTTACAACTAACTACAGTTGTCTGGCCTTCATTTGTTTGACGCAAAGTAAACTAAAATTGTGCAATACGTTTATTGGTAAATTGGTAAATTTTTTTTGCTATGCAATGTAACTGGTAAATTTTTTTTTTGCTATACAATAACTGCAGTTATGTAGTCATGAAATAGCAGATAGGCTATCCGCTGTCAGTGTGACTGTACTTGAACTATAACTGTTCTTTGGTAAAGGTATATAACTGCACTGAATTTTACTGTTATTGCCTCAATTAATAAAACTGCACTGAATTTACTTTTGTGCAACGCCCTTGGAAAATTCAAACGACGCACCAGGGCGTCGCGACGCACAGTTTGAGAACCACGGCATTAATATATTAATAGAAATAAGAGACAATAAAATTTACTACTCAAATACGTTTGGTTGATCGCTATACACATTAAGTCGCCAATGATAGATTATGCAATAACATAAGATAGAGACTAGCACCTCTCCACATGGATTTTTTGGGATCACATGCAGTGCGACAGATTTGTTTAACGACAATTGGCTGCAAGGCGGTTGAGGTGAACGCTCTTCCCCAAGGAACGTCACTCAGTGACCGCGGATCGAACACCTAAACTTTCCATTGAGAGGCGGCCACTATACCACTCAGCTAATCGCCGACCCGCATGATTCTTTTGTAACGAAAGATATTGATTAGAGGTTAATGTGAAAAGCATCGAATGCATCTCAAAGTGGATAGAATGCAATAAACATAGATTCTGAGCTCGCATTTTTAATGATAACTGCTAAAGTCACAATCTCCACGCAAACGTGTATAAGCACACAATATGTTGCAGAGTAGACTACTTTTTCCGGCGATGTTGGAAAACAACCTTGGATTTTTCTTGACTTGTGAAGCAGTGGCATTAAAAGAAGCACTTGTTTTTTCAATGACACATGAAGCTTCTTTTCAAACGGCATACTGGCTTTTTCAGCGGCAGTGGTTGATTTCGCAAAAAGGTTTGCCTTTGCTGTCTTAATTCTGCTGAACGCTCGACTGTTTATTTTATTTGGACCCGTCTTACCTTTCTTTAAAAGGTCTTCTACATTTCGTTTTTTCCTTGAAGCACCTTGCTGTTGGTTGCATTCTAGTGAACGCACCTCGACAGGTTCTTCAGTTGCAGTAGCCAAGATCAAACCAGCTCCCTGAAGATTTTCAAAACTATTGATATGAATCGTTATTTCACACAAATACTTTTTAAAAAGAAAAATACCATGAAAGTTTTCAAATTAAGCGAACAGTAACTCACAAAAATAACAATTTGAAAGTGAAAACTTTTAAGAGAAAAACACTAAACTCCTGGCAGTTATGCAGCAGTTCCTTCTCAAGCAGGTGTTTATGAAAGTATTTGCTGCATTTTGTTGGTACTAAAAATAAACACGTTTCACAGACATTTGCAAGGTAACACAGGAACATCCTTTTTTTAACACAAAAGAAAGTTACAGGAAATCCGATTCTTCACAAATATTGAATAATACAGAGCAGAAGGGTTGAAACAAATGATGCTTGGAAATGAAAATAGATAATAATTGGATAAAATTGCGAACTTTCAAACTGTTTATTCCATGTTGATTTCAAAGCAGCCGTCTTTTTTGAGGCAAAAAGTAAATTCGCAATAACTTTTATTTTTCATCTTGCTTTATTTGTAACTTTATTTTAACTATCTTATCTTGCTTTCAATAACACAGGTGAATTTCCCAGATATTTTTCCTCATAAGCCAAGTCTCACCACATTCAGCAGGTGAGCATGTCTCGCCAGAGGCAAAACAGCGTTTAAGGTTCCCAACCTTCATAACTTAGTTATTTTGAATAAAAGGAATTTTGGGACTTTTAATGGGTTTTGTTAAATCTCGCAAAATTCTACATTGTGACTGGTTTCATGCGATTGATGAACAACAACAAATTTTTTGTATCTAGTGACAGGGAGGATCCACGAAAACGCTTGGAAACAAGTTGCTTTTCAAAAGATGGCATATTGCGAAAGATCCGCTTGGAAATCGTCAGTGTGTTCCTTGACTAACTTAGCGCTTTCTGTTCGAACCACAAACGATGTAATCAAGGAAGCAATAAAACGTAACTACCATCCAGGTAGACATTAAGATGGTATATGGTATAGTTTCGAATCGAAAAAGCTTTGTGATGACTGGCTGAGGCTAAGTGGTACAGTTGGTAGAACACGCGCTACCAAAGCTGATATGTCGGGTTCAAATACCGGCTGGGTCATACCGAAAACATGAAACGTACTTCCATCCTTTCCAGCCTTAATGCTGGGTGTAAGAAAGGAAAACGGTTGACGCGCGGCATTTACTCGACATCAATGCAGCATTCGCCACGAAAGTAGCCGCGCGGCCCACGGAGCAAGTAAGAGATGGGCGCTGCTCACCAATCGCGGTGCTCCGAAGGGATTGCAGAAAAGGAGTATAACCGAATCGAGCAGACTTTATGATCGCAAATGCCTAGAAGTGTCAAGCCACATACTTTAAACTGAATGTTCAACGCTGACTATACCAAGCTCGTTTTACGAGATTTATTTTACATGTTGTAGAAACGCGAAAAAATATCTATATAAAGCATCAACCAGTCAATGATCTGGGTTGCATGTTTACTAATATTATCACAAATTAACCAGTTTATCTTTAAAATTTTCTTTACCAAAAAAACATCTTTGCCGTTTCTTCCTCCATGAAGTACACAACCTTGATCGAAACTCTGCATCTTTTCAAACATCGAGCTTCTATGCAATCTACTGCTGTTGTACAAGAAATATGCTGCTCTGTCCACTCCAGTCAAGCTAACATGGGCGTCAGGTGCACCTGCACGAACGTTGATTTTTAAGAAACGTACACACGCACAAAGCTTTAAATGCTTCCGCATCCGCAGTAACACTTAGTTGCGTTTCACCACTGTTTTCCAAAAGCGTTTTTCAGTTTATTTATCAATTCTCCCGGATAAATTTTTTTACTAATTTTATTCATTCTCATCCTGTGCATTTTGATTTTTATTTCTTGTTTTTGTGTCAGGTGTTTCATTTTGATATGGGAGTCTTACCCGGACGCCGGGTGAACCGATCGCTTTTTGTAGGATATGGGCACTGGCAAGTAGCGCTGTTTTTGCCAGTTGGGTACCTTTTTTCCGGCGATATCATCGGGGTCTTTTCCAGGTTGTTGCTAGTTGCTCCTAGAGCTCCTATTACAACTAATGATGCTCTGGCTTTGACGTTCCACATTCTCTTTGTTTTTTAAGATCAGGGCCTGTTTTTTACCAATTTTTCCCTTTCCTACTCTACTACGTGTGTGTCATTTGGTACTGCTACATCCATTTTATTGACTCTTTGTCAAAATTGTTTCTCTATTTACTACTAGTTTTAATCTGCGAATTTGTATTCTTCTGCCTGTTTTAATCTCGAAGTATCACAGTACACTAAAAACTTGTTTTCTACCGGTGGAGTTGTGGAGCCGATGATTGCTTTCGTGTTGATTTCGTACTGCTGGCTTATGTTATGATCGGTGCCACTGCTGCGTTGTTATGCCTTATCTTGTACAAGATTCTTAGATCATGACCTCACTTTGCGGGCAAATGTCTCATCTTTCTCTTGCACATCCTGCACTTTGGATCGTTTTTGAGGACAATTTTGTAGGAGTATGGCGCTTTGCACCCAGTGTTTCATCTTGTGCTGTTATGCGTTTCTTATCGTAAGTTCTGCGCTTTCCTGTATTGATATGTAGTTGTTCACTGCTGATGTGTTCTCAGGTACCTGTATCATTTATGCAGTCCGTAAAATTGCTTGCTAGTACAACTTGCTGCGCGCTGTTTTTTTTCTAACCTTTCGTGATTTTTACTTTTACATCCAGTGATTATTTGATGTTTTTTCTTTCTTGCTTTCTCAAATCTCAAAACTTTATCATGAATTAGCAATAACGTGTTAAAAATAGGTCAATTTTTCCACATAGACCCTGTAACCCACAAAACGTTCCGAAACAGGGTGCGTATCAATAAAAAATACAACATATTGTTGCATAAAAAAAGTTTCGGTGAATACATACGAGCGAGTTAAAATTGGGTAACTGCCACAAACTTCTCTTCAATTGGAATTTTTATTTTTGTCATGCACGAAAAACGTTGCAACTTTCTGGGAAGCAAAAAGTAATCTAAAAATTTTGAAAATGTTATTATTGATCCACAAATGTTAAAACATGCTATGAAGGCGCTTTTCGGAGTCCCGCAATGCAAGTGGATGGTGCACAATTGTGTTTCGGTCTGGTACGCTTCTACCTTTAAATTCACGTCACAGCAAAAATGCTTTTATCTTCGACGTTTCTGTTTACTTCTCTGTCGTTTCACTCTGAATACACCCCCCAAGTTTTCGATGTGCAAAGGCCTTTAAGCAGATGCAAATCAAAATCTTAGTGTCGCTTAGAGTTTGGCATCATAAGTGCAAAAGGTAAATCGCAGAGCAAACAAAAAGCGCAACAAACAGACAAACAACAAAATTAACGACGTAAGCTTTACCATTTTCAAAGTAGTCTTTCACCTTGTTAAAAGCAAATTTTTATATTACTATGAAATGATCTCAGATATTGTAAACTTTTACTAAACTTTTTCATTACTGCGAAAGTGCAAAGTTACATTGTCACTGCAGTATACCGGTTAGGATTCAGAGCATGTTTCGTGTTTTCATCGCAAGGCGTCATTTACGAGTTATGATAACTTGGAATCGAGTCTATTCGAGCCTTGACCAAGAGTTCAGTCGAGTTTTTGACATGTCAGCGACCAAAGCTAGCTGAGCCAGAAAATGTCGTCAGGAGCCAAATAACTTGGATGCCTCAGTTTCGTGAAAAAGCAAGTTAAGAACTTTAAAGCAAGTTCACAAGTTATCGTTCGGTAAACCAGGGATCTGAAAAACTTGGATTTTCGAGACAAGCCGATCCGACGCAAAACTAGCCGTAATTCGAGTCAAGATTGTTAGTAATAAATAAATAAATAGCTCGAATATTGCACCAGTACTAGAAAATATGATTCGACTCGACACACTGACTCCAGTGTTTGCATACCTGAAATAAGTCTATAAGTATTGATGTTTTATATATGAAATCATGGTCATTTTGCTAAATTACGCTGAGTACTAATATTTTAATCTTGCACTACTGCTTGTTTTTGTACCTGCACTGGCTTCCGTTCTGCCGAACGAAAATATCGCGTTGCTATCTTACAGCAAATTACAACATCAGTGTTAACATTTTTATAATCGAAGTGGACTTTTTTTAATGAAAAGAAGTCAACAGCAACAGTTGGTCAACTTTTGCTAAAATTTAGTGCCTACACTACAAGCATGTAATCGTTACGTGCCTACGCTACTTTATGCAGTAAAGGATCGTTTGCCGCAACTGTGATGAGCAGATCAGAAATGTCAGATGAAGCATGCATAGGACATTTTTATCAACAAATGTTGCAGTTACAAGTATACCTTGCAACAGTTAGAATCAACCATTTTACAAACGAGAGGTTCTGGAACACTGTTTACATAGAAATGTAATCAAATGCCATATAAAAGTTTTTGAAGTCAAAGAGAGGACTTTTTGCCATTGTAAATTCAGTCCTCAAAGGTTAGAAATTCCAAATGCGTGAAAGTGAACTTTACCTCGAAGCGTGACCTGGAACAAACTGCCAGGTAAGATCTGACGAGGAACTGTTGCCACGAGCTCCTGAAAAAGAAATGAAAACAATTTCTGATAGCTGTTGGATTTGATTTCAGCGAACCGCCGTTGGTGCATATTCAAGTTTAACTTTCGTGTTTCACAACAAGCTATGCTGCAATGCTCACAATGCATTTCTATTTCAACATTAGTCATTGCGTCTGGCGGAAGACATGTTGAGCACAATCTGACGCCCCTGGCCCTCACAGCAGACCTCGCCCCGCATGATAGCCCGCAACATGATGATATGCACATATATCAGCGGAGTATTCGAACAAATATTTTAAACAGCAAAGTTGCAGTAGGTTTGGCTGTTTCCAAAAAAATGAGATTATAATTCCAAGAACAAATTTACATTATGAACGTAAAAAAGCAAGAAACGATTTATCACACTTATTCGTCAATTTAAATTCTCGCACAAGCATAGGATTTGCACAGTGCGGGCGTTGGTATTACGCAAGTCCCTATTACTCAAATCCCAATACGAATAACATTGTCAAACAAAGATTTTTATAATAAACGACAGGTAGCCTAAACACAAACAAAGTTGTAGAAACTAACAAAGGGTAAAGTACAAATAATAAGCGTGACTAGGATGAAAATCACCAACAAAAAACAATGCAAATCTAGACAATTGACGGATATAACTGACCACAACAGTTGCAATCTTTCTGTGAATGAGAAATTATTTTCGCGCTCTCACGACAGTTGACAAAAAACGCAGTAAGCCAATTCTATGCCAAACAGATTCGGCGGCATAGAGACCGCTCGCATTTACAACCAAAGCACGCAAAACATCACAATAAACGCACTCTACCCGCACAAGGCTGCACAGTTACAGCTGCAGGACACAGACAGCACGCGCATTCTGCTAGTGCGCAAAATGTCACACAAGAAACGCACTGCCAGCCAAGTTACAGCCAGCTAATGCCATATCCCATCAGCACAACTCCAAACGGCCATGTCAATCCGGACTCTAAAATCCTGATCATAGTATTTCGTTAGTACTCAAATTGAACTCGATATTTTGCCAAAGCAAAATCACACACTGCATCTCCAAAATCAAACTTTTCAATAAATTCACTTTCAATAGAAAAATTTGGCAAAGCTGATAATAACCGACTGTTCTTCATAGTAGAATGCCAACTAGCAGTTGAAACTCCAACGGTAAAACAAATTTTAAGACAGGCACATAAACAAGGAGTCGAGTCAAGTAGGCAACATCTGATAACCATTGTAATACGTCAACTGCAGGAGCACTGCGTTCGAAAGCGGTACCGCTGCTTCGCACGAATCGCTTAAAAAATCTATCAATTTCTACAAGAAACTACAAAAAAATCAACTTCGTCTTCAATATGCCTTAGGTCTCGTGGCTTTGTATTGCAGTGGCTCGCGTGGGTTAAAAAAACAAACATTGTTTAACTGCTGAGCAATGCTGTTGAATCTTTTGTCCTCTTCAATCTTAAATTTGTCCACAGCTTCGGTTAGGTCTGCGTCTTCCGCGTTTTCTCCAGCCATTCTCTTTTTTCTTCGTACCATTCTTCAATTGGAACGCCTTGCTCGTTACATATTTTTATCGCGGTATCAATGGACTCTATGACCAGATCTTGTCATGTTTCAGTCAAACAGGCGACAGAAGATTTCATTTTGCTAGAACACTGCGCAAACGACAATCCGTTTTGCTGCAGGGTAGTTTGGGCCTCGGGTGATTCTAGAAGAATTACCTCCTAAAATTTTGAAAAGAAAGAGAAAGACTGAATCGCATCTAAAACGCGAACGCCATAAGAGTTCCGTGTTTATATAGATTTTCACTTGAATCACACAGTTCGTCTAACGCAATCTCAACCATTAGGTCGCAAGGCTCTCATAAGAGGGCTGTACGCGTTTTGCTGAACTATTCCAGTCTTGGCTTGTGCAAATATGAATTGTTTTTGCGTAAGAAGTTATGTTTTATGAAAGCCAAAACTATAACCTTTTTTAAACACAATATAATTTCTTATTTAAATTTTACATTAGCAGTTTTGATTCATTCATTTTCATGCCCGATTCTCTGGGAGGGTTACGGGGCAGAAGTCCTAGGAAGACTTGAAATACCTCACGGTCAACAGTAAATTCAGATAATTCAGCTGGCTCCACACCACGATGGGACCAGGCAAGGTCGGAGATGTAGTCACTAATTCGGACCTTGGACGACCTCTGGACCCCATTCCCGTGCGGGTTTCCCCAATAGGATTTTTCCTCGCCAGTCTTTTGTGGGACATTCTGGACACATTACCGAAGCAACGTAGCTTGGATCTCTCGATTCGGAGAAGTGGTTCAATTTTCATGGCTTTGCAAATTTCACAGCTGCCCACTTTGTCGCGAAGTGTCACACCGAGAACTCTTCGCAAAAATCCTATCTCTGTCGCTTGCACTTGAGATTATATTCTACCCGAGGTTCATGACCCCCCGGTTAAGAACGACTGACGTAGATGATGAAGAGAAGTACTGACAGCACACATCCTTGTCGGAGTCCAACACCAACGGTGAATGATTGTGATTTAACTCCCCTCGACATGGACGCAAACTTCTGATCAGGAATACAGTGACTCGACGGCCAGTAACAGGCGGATATCAACACCGCACTCCCGCAACAGTCCCAAAAGCTTTTTACGAGGAACCCGGTCGTATGATTTCTCCACGTCGACAAAACGTGTGTAAAAGTCTTTGGCATAGGCCCTTAGCAACGGGGGAAATTCGGGGACATCCCCCATTCTTTTGTTCCCCCCCAAATTTTCTTGTGCCCAGCGAAATTTGTTTTAAACATGTAATAAGAAAAATCTTACCCCCCAAAAAATGGATTTTCCCCCCAAACCTTAAAACCTGGCTACGGGCCTGTTTGGTATACTCCCAAGATTACTCGAAAATTTGCTATGAAAATGAAATTCTGGATGAAAATTTATTCTGTAGTGCTACGGCCGGGACGAAAACAACACTTGGTATCATCCATCCCACTTTGGTTCAATTGGCAGATTTGATTGACGTTTATTATCATCTTCATCATTGTTATGGCGCTACTTCTGCGATCGTGGTTTCTTGTCTCTGTGACGTCATTAGCGTCAGTGTGTTGGCCCCTTTTACCTGTGCAGTTTGCGCCGTTTCGAATTCTACATTCAACTGGAATTAAGCTAAAAGTATTAAGTAAATTGCATGTGTTCTTTGCGGTGTTTTTTTGCCACTGCATCTTATTATGGGCCATAAAATAAATTCGCGGTAAAAATGGGCCACGAGATCAAGGTGGAGAAGCACTGCTCTAACGCTTTCACTACTCCATCAATCAAGATTTTCCTGTGTTGATACTGCTGAAGAAAAAAATTTGACAAATTTCAGGATGGATCCTCACACTTTAGTTCTTCCGCTCTGACTTCTACCTTCTTTCTGTAAGCTCTACTTTTTTTGACCCACTTCATTTTCGGGTTGTTATGCTTGTCTACAATTATCTAGCTCAGTGGTTCTCAACCGCCGGTCCGCGTCAACTTTCCTGCCGGTCCGCCAAATATATTACAATTTTATATCTCAATTGCAAAATGCAAGATGTTGAAGGCTTGTCCATTGATTAAAGAAATAAAACATCCAATTTTAAACTGATTTAGAATTTCTCACGTTCCGTAATTTGCAGCATTGTGACGTAAGACAAAGTTCAGAGTCTACTTTGGACTATGTCGTACGTCACAATGCTGTAAGTGTGGTGCCAAAATGTTTAAAAGTGCAACTCATTTAAGACCAGTTGTATGTGAAAGCTAAGAAGACTTTTGAACGAAATTTAGCAAAATTTGATAGTAAAATGGAGTCAAGCAAACAGCAAAGTATTATCAAGTTCTTTCAAAAGAAAACCAACAGTGAAAATCAAGTTAGTGGTACTGGTGAGGAAAGAGGAAGGACTAGCCCTACTGCTTCAGTTAGTGGTGAGTTACTGGTGAGGACAGAGGAAGAAACTAACCCTACTGCTTCAAATTTACAACATGGCTTAAAACGATCATGCAATGTTGATATGGATTACGCAGAAACAAGCAAAAAGCGAAAAGGAGACTTCATAAGGCAGTATGATAATAACTACTTGGAGCTCGGTTTCACTATTGCTCCTAGCAGTGAAAAAGTACCGCTTCCCATGTGCTTAGTCTGCGCCAAAATACTTTCAAACGAC
>JGI24021J15306_10009318_pt1 | contig 12144 bp, 7 predicted proteins | sample Ectturendosymbi1_FD_15306 | JGI IMG/M metagenome (IMG submission 15306)
AATACAAAACCTAACTTGAAAAATGTGGGGGGGACATGGCATATTATGTCCCCCCTGTCTGAAAAAGTGGGGGGCAAGTCCCACGTGTCCCTCAACAAATTGCGTCCATGCCCCAAACACACCTGATCCGTTATGCACCAAAGACACAAGACACCTGATCCGTTTTTCCTGAACTGGTAGCATTCAAAGATCCCCTCACCCTTGACATAGGCTATCTTTCAAGTTTGGGATCTTCATTTGTGATAGAAATTCAAATGCATCCTAGAAGAATAGGGCTAGAACGTTCAAACTGCATGTTATTTCTAAAGTAATGTTTCAAAAATGCAGTGTGTGTGTACGGTTTGGTTTTGTTTCTTGCCTACCTTCTGAAGATGAGGGTTTGCATAGACTCTCGAAACGTCAGCAATAAATACTGCATTGTTATCACACCAGTGGAGCAAAGTTTGTAGCCAGTAGACTCTGCCTGGTGATAGAAACAACATACTATGTTCACATTTCGTTAGCTTTACGTTTGCCTGGGGCTGCTGTAAGCTTCTATTAAAAAATTTTTGCATTTGATGTTCAGTGCTAAACCGCTGCTGGGGTTTTACAGCCAAGCTCTAATGTTACAAAGGAAATTCAAATTTCACGAAGGCCTCAAAATTATTAGGTGTTGTTTAGGTAGTCCTGGCAAAAATGGTAAGGCTCACCCACATCTGGTGGCGAGCCTGGCCCAACCATTCGTAACAAAGTTCAAGTTGCATTTCTGCCTGCATTCGTTTCAAGAGTGCTTCAGTTGGAAGACGAAGCCTAGTATCTACGATTGAAACAATAGCATCAGTGATGAAATATACCCTAACATTCATACCAGTCTCTTGTATCTAACAACGTCACCACTCGCAATATCATCTGCAGATATTATTTCACAGCAAATACAACTGAATTTTCAAAAGTGTTGATAATGGATTTGATGAATTTGCTAAAGCAAGACGAAAAGTTACGCAGTTTTACTAGTAGCCTATACATTTGCCACACTACAGACATGACTGCACCAGTTGAGTACGGAAACAGATGTTTGCATTAAGCTACTAATTTTTACTCGGTCCTGATCGTTCGGTCTCCATCTTGATTAAAACTGAAAAGTTCTCATTTTCGGAAAAGTTGCGAAGAAAAATTTATCTGTAACCGTTTGCGAAAAAGTTGTACCACGGTTGAAAAAGCACGATGACGTCATCGAATGAAATTTCATGAAAAATCCCCCCCCCTCCGAGATGAAGAGCTGGTTGCGCCCCCGGGTTATTGAAACATTAGCAAATACACATTTATTACAAATCTCTATTAGTGGGATGCCTGTGGCCGAGGCTTTTCTGACACCGTCGTACAGTGTTTCGCCTCCCATTCGATTTCTGTTTTTAGATTTGATCGCTTCATCACAGAAAATGCACTCTCACACATTTTGCTAACTTTAAGATGCTCTCTCTAATACCGTTATTATTGCACGTTTTTACTAAAAGATGTCTTGCTTGTTCTAACTAAATTTACCTATTGCAGGGATAGGCAATTAATTTGACTCGTTGGCCACTTTGAGATGGCCGCGTTTAGCGGAGAGATAGACAGATTTATTTGTTGGTACTGCGTTCACTGCGCCAGATGTACTCTTCAACACAACGAACCCCGGCGAACCGAAAAAACACAGGTTATCTGGTCAGGCGCCCCAGCGGAGAGTGAGCGGCGGGCGTACCTTCTAATTTGATCGTAAAAAAGATAAGTAAATCAAAATGGTACACAGAAAAGATAGTATTCATTGTTCTTGTGTAAATCCACTTTATCCAGCGCAAGCAATCCAGTGAGACAAATGTAACCTTACACGCTTTTCAACAAATTTCAGATTTGAAGATTTCTCCTGAATGCTTCCGCGGGCCACTAAAAACGCTGTAGCGGGCCACATGCGGCGCGCGCGCCACTAGACGTTTGATTAATTAATGTGTTTTGTTCGGTCATAACTTGCTAACCGTTCGCTACATCTTCGCTAAATACTTTATAGTGACGCTCCCTACTTTGTGCTGCCATTAGCGTTTTGACATTTGTAAACATTTTTTGAATCGCAGCGTAGATTTTATGTTGATACAGAACGTTCACGGGACAGAATGTTCACGTGACATCTTCTGACCAATAACACAAGTCACAAACAATATCTGGCAAACGCACTTGTGACGTTGTAATAACCATTGCCACAATCTTCGGTATCTTCAAACCAGCAGCTTTCAAAGCGTAGTAACTGTACATGAAGGCGTGGACCGCATAGTTAAGTATCATAAAGATAAGCCCACCTGAGAAACAAAAAACTATGTTAAATTCCATGTCAAAGACAAATAAGCAAGGCGAAAATTCCGCTACGTTGTAAGTTACTACCATGAAAAAAATTTCAACAGTCTTCAAATCAAAGTGGCTGAGCGCCCTGAAAATACCTTCTGAATAAAAGACGCTAGAGGTCGCAAAAACCTTTTCAGCGTAGCAGCCTGAAACAGTGGTTCTCAACCACTGTTTCTGACCCAGGAACCATTTTTTCTAAATAATATCTGATGGACCACTTTGCAATGCTGACACCTCATCAACAACTAGTCGAAAGCTTCTTCATCGTTTGAACAGTTCTTTCAATCCACTTCTAGGCGGCACTAGATTTCGGGCAGGTGTTGAGCAGCCATTCCATTGTCTCGTCCTCCAGAACCGTCAGGGAATGGTGTACTCCACTGGGAGGTCAGTGGATTGGACAGTGTAGGACAACATGGTCAACCGTCTGTTCATCTGCGTCACATTGACAATCCGTAGGAGGCATGCCCAATGGTGGACTTAGCGTTGCGGGGGCCTGGGGCAAGGCATAAAAGGGGGCTCTGATGACTTCATCATACTATCATACTGAGTCAACCGCGATAAGACATTTTGATCAAGCCTAGGAAGGGGATATGTGGGTCCCCGAGGATACGATCCAGAGACTACGGCATGACTGACATAACAGAAAATGCAAAGAGGTATTCATGATATACAACTTTGAAAATACTGAAAGCTGGGAAGAGAAAGCTACCAACGCATAAAATTTAAGCGATAGAAAACTGGCATGGCCCCTCACTTCTCTAGTTTACAGTTACTGTTGGAGACCCATTGAAAGAAGAGTAGCCTACTTACACATTGCAGTTGCTCTACTGGGGGTCCCTTTGAAAGCAGAGTACTTACATACACATTGCAGTTGCTGTTGTTGAAGGCCCAACCAAAATCAGGAACAGTATTAAGCATCACAGTGGCTGTTGACGACCCCTTTGAAAGCAGAGTTCTTACTTGTCATCTGCTTCGAAGTATATTATATGAGTGGGTAATAGTTTTTCACCAAAAATGAAAAAAATTTACACGCGAAACACCACCTCCCCTGAAAAGGAGGGCCCGAGGCAAATGCTCCACTTGCCCGCCTAAAACACACACCACTGGCCATACGCCATTTCTGTGAGCAGGAGAGGGAATATCTGACATCGGTTCGGTGCGGAGGTGGTTAAGTCAAACCCACGCTGTTCTTGGCACGACCATTCCAGGAGGATGGATGCCGATGTTAGGGATGAAAATACGGAGTCTTGTAGTGTTGTCGTGTTGTCCAACCAATCCGCCTTCAATTGGTGATCCGCCCAGAGCGACGGTCTTCTGTTGTTGCCGTCAGATAAATTGAGTAGATGGTGTGCGGCGGTTACAAATGAGTGTCTCGATTTGAGACGCCGTGCATTCCCACCCGGTGGTGCGTTTTGAGTGGAGAAGATGTCCAGGATCCGTGGCACGACGTGCTAGAGACAGTGTGGCTCCTTTGCGACGAAGGTCAGCAGGTTGGATGCCTGCGAGGATGGGAAAGTCTGCTGGTGTAGGACGCAGGCATCCAGTCACAGTTCGCAAGGCGCCTTCGATGACAGGGTCAACGAGGCAGGTGTGAGCACTGCGGCACCAGACAGGAGCGCAGCACTCTGCTGTTGATTGGACCAGGGCTAAGGTGGCTGTTCGTAACGTTGTTGACACAGAACCACAGCCCGAGCCACCAAGCCATCTCAAGAGTGCCACGCGTGATGTCAGCCTTTTGCGGAATGACTCAAGGTGTCGGTGATATGTGAGTGTCCTCTCCAACGCTACTCCGGCATATTTGGGCTCAGAGCAAAAAGGCAAGGTTTCGTTGTTGTGGTTTACTTTAAGCTCACGTTGAGCTTCTTTGTTATTTAGACAGACGACTGCCAACACCGTTTGTTTAGGGCTGAGCTTTAGCTTCCAGATCTGGAGGTATTCACCTTCAGTTGCCATGTCTCTTTCTTAACACTCGTTCCGTCGCTTGCCAGTCTCCATCAGTATGCATGAATGCTAGATCGTCAGGTTATGCGTACTGTCTGGAGACGGTGGTTGGAAAGTCAGAGTAGATGTTGGAGAGAAGGGGTGCCGGGACCGATCCCTGTGCGACGCCATCCTTGAATCGTCGCAACACGCTCCGTTTGTTGTCACCGGTGGTAAGGAGTGAAGCTGCGATTGCAAACCAGCTCCATTATCATGCGGACCATGTGCAAGACAGGTAGCAATCGCAGTAGCTTGTAGATGAGGCCGTGATGCCATGCAGTGACTTAGACTGCTGTGAGATCGACAAATGCAGCTCCGGCCTTCTCAGCCGCAATGCTATCATCGATGTCTTGCGTCAGAAAGCAAACCCGATATCCGGGTGAATCCCCGTGTAGAAAACCCACGTGTTCCCGCGGGAGCAATGGAGCGATGATTTGTTCGACACGAGCGCAGATGAGTCTGTCGAGAATCTTGAAGGGGACATATAGTGGAGACATAGGGAGATAACGCTGTGGGTCCCCCAGTGGCTTTTCCACCTGAGGGATCGCAACTACTAGTGTTCTTTAGATCCTACGAATTTTGAGTTGGTGCATGCAGAAAGTGGGTAAGTCGAGCAACCAAGATTTGAGAGCTGCCCGGCGTGGAATATAAACTCCGGGAATATATAATCTAATCCCGGAAATTTTCCTGGCTCCAGGTGGTGGAGGGCGGAAGCACCCCTGGCCTAAAAGGGTCAGGGATACTGTATTCGTCAGGTGTTGGGACCTTCCATAAATGGGACTGGACGCCTTGCGGCTGAAGTGCGAGCAGTCGATGGAATTGACAGCTTCTTCCCATCGCCCTCGCCTCTTCTGGACGAGATCTCTGTGGGCCACTAGAAATTCCCAAGGGGGCACCGGTGGTCCACCTGGACCACGTTGAGAATCTCTGGTCAAAAACGAGACCATGTAGTTTTGTGGTGGTTTCGTAACTTCTGAATTGTTTTATAAGATATCGATATTGCCATTCTTTACACCCTGCCATGTAGCATTTGAGCATGGGAAACTGTTGAAAGCGTTGTCCTGAAACTTAGTTTGTTTTAGGAAATCGTGGTTTGTAAAGGGCGCACCTCAAAAGATTCAAGAAAAGCACCAACTTGAAAATTTCATCCCAGATGGCGAAGAAATGCAAAGAACCAAGTAATGTACCATCTACGAGCAGTGCATTATTTAAATTTCGGATCAAGTCGGTGCACTTCTTCGCTGACGTTTCTTTTTACTAATTCAGTGAATCCAGCACGTACCTGCATACTCTTCTTTGACACACAGCCAACAGAACAGAGCCACGGTCACGTGATGGTACCAGTGAAGGAAAATCAATCTTTGTTTGCGCATAATAATGAAGAACGTGTCCCCTGCGAAATAAAAGGCAGGTATGATTTTGAAAGACCGTGCTAGGAAAACGCAATTGCTACGTTTGGTACACGTTCAAAGATAATGGTCCTTCTAGGTTGAAGCTCACCGCCTTGGACTTGAAGAGAGTGCATCTGGCTATATCATGTTTCAGGTATTAACAAATACGAAGACTTGGAACAAACCATATTCGACATATTTGCTGTAGACGAAGATGAGAGTCCAGAAATGTGAAATTGGTGCTCGGTAGAATGCTGTGTCGCAAACAAGCGATTTGATGCCACCTTTGTTGTACAAGTCCAAGGCTAGATGCCAGGTCCTTACGGTGCCAACGATGCTGAAAACAGCCAATACCGACGACCACAGCATCAAAGCCTGACGAAGGTCATACCTGGAAGTTCGAAAAAATATTCGTTTCAACGTTATTCATTTCCTATGAGAGCCAAGCTTCCTAATTAGCAAACAGTAAATTATCATAATGCCAATGCTGTGCCCAAGCGTTTCACATTTTGAATATTGCTTTATTGAGTGGATAAAAACGCAACAATCGCACAAAACGTTTATGATAGGAAGTGTAAAAAGTAATTTTGAAAACGGGATCTGCAGCCTACTGTCTATCACAAGGAATTCTTTCAAATCTAAGAATCTGACACTAAGGTCTAAACAGAGTGTATATTTCGCCACTGTAGGTAGTGCCGTCAGTTCATATTCAAATAGAACTCTCAGCAAACCATTTTACTTTTGTCTGTTTGACATGTACTTCTTCCCAAAAAAAACTAAACAAAGGTAGGAAATGGAACAAAAGATTGGAATGTTCCATAGTTGCACTTCTCTTCTCATGAAGTGCTCACCGCTCCTCAGTGACTCCTCCAGTTTCCACTCAACGTAGTTTCCTGCAATGGATAAGTGCGCGATGTGACGGGATCTACTTTATATTTCATGAGCGAACCATTTCATCCAGATATTACTTTAGCCTATCTGGGTTTTGTATGCTGCTGATGCAAACGGCTGCATTCGAAGAAACGTTTGCTTCACATGAAAAGCTTCGTGATTGTCTTGTCACATGAAAAACTTCGTGATTGTTTTGTCGACGTGAGCACGAACGTCAGTTTTTTGATTTTTTCAATTATGACGTATGCATCGGACGCGCGCGCATTTGCAAAAGAGCGAAGACATGAAACACACTGCTTAACTTTAACTGCAAAGCCAAATTCAAAGCTCTGGACTTCCGCATATAATTTATAAAATAAAAGCTTTGTTTCAACTCATGGTGGATTGGTTATATTCGCTCTAACTTGTGGTACAGAGCATTACATAAAGTGAGGTTGCCATCAATGGCACCGAGCAATCTGTTCAAAGATCAGGACGTGCAAAGTGTGCAACTAAAACTGAAGTAGCAGAAAGTAACACTAGTCGCATCTACAGAGGCTGGTTGCAAATCTGAATTGTCTGTAGCAAAAAAATACAATTGACTGCTTTCCTTCCTCGTAACCAACCATCGATGGCAAACTTGCACAATAGCTTAGTGGTGATTTACCGGAAAAATTAGGCGTTGCTCGGTTTGTTTGACTTTCCATTGACCTTCTGACCTGTTGCTGTCATGGGTTTGAGAGCCGAGCGTCCTTGGAAACGCCCAAAAGCCTTGAAACAATCATTTTCTCTTGCACAATTTTGTTCTGTGCGTTTATGAAAAGGATTTCGACTGCAGGAATATCGTAAGTTGGACGTGAAGAATTTTGTCAAAAATATTGTGCAAGCTTAAAGTAATTTCCCCAGCCTTCCAGATCGGTGACAGAAAATCACCTCGTTTACCAACTTTATAGTTGTAGAACTTGTTTGCACTACATGGAATAAATCTTTGCGGTGATCAAATATCAGAAATTTGAAATCAAAGTTGTTTTTCGATTGTTTAAAACCAACCGCAAGCGACATGTTGTTTTGTTTCGACACGTACATGACACAAAATCGTTTGATCCACAAATGTTCTTTGATGTCAACCTCAGTGAACTGACACTACTACAGTATAGATTTTTTTTCAAAGTTTAAACGGTCTTAGTGAACAGAACTACATGCAACGAACAAACACGTTGGCGATGCCTCACACAAATTTTTGTTTGATATGGTGGTTTGTTGTTGGCGCTGTATAACTACAATGGTCTTGTAGCGCCAGCTCTGAGTTTTGTACAATTTCTGGGTTCATTTTCACTCGGGTTGTTTTGTGTTCTGGTTGTGTTCCCTGCAGCTCTTCCAAACACCGTGCGCCTGGTAAGAAGGCTACAGTACCAATTTACAAGGTCTTGGTAAGACCCGGCCGAGAGGGCCTACCAGCACCGAATCGGACGCACTTTCCACTCGACCACGGGCTAGTCCCTCACACAAATGCAGAAGAACAAATGCCACGATTCAAATTAAAACAGTGGCGATGGACGCCAAGCCAAGAGTCGCGCCTAGAGCAAAGGCACGTGATTAATTATTTATTACTCCACTCAGAAAGAACTTGTTTTCTGTGAATTCAAACAGATGCACCTCATTTCGCCGATTTTTGTCTCGAGGTTCTTCAGGCGAAAAAAGCTATAATCGTTGCAAAATACATCATCATATAAAAATCTATCGACACCACGCTCATAAAGAGCTACTTTAAAATATTTGACCTTATTTCTGACAGTCACCAACGCAAAGAGTGAAGGCAGCAGGATGACGTCACTGTACTTGAAAAATCTAAACTGTAAACCTGTTTTAGTTGCTTTCAAGCCCAAAAGTTTCGTAAAATTTTTTTCGCAGTGAAAAGTCGCTTGCATTCCAAAGATGGATTTAGATATTTGCAACATTTGTTACCACAGTATCTACAAAAACTCTTGTTGCGCCAAACATTATTAGCTACATAGACGAAAAGCTATTGAATAGCAAATTTCTAAAAACAGTAATGTTGGTTGTTGCTTATGTGACTCGTTGCTTCAGTGACTCCGCTTCAAACAAAGTCAAAAATATAAACGCAGTAGCTATGTTCAATTTTATTTTCCTTCTTGAGGAAAATCTTTTCTTCGACAGCAGTAGAAACATGTGTTATGTTTACTTCTGGATTTTACGAAGTCTAAACTTAATTTGACCACGTATAGACCTAATTTCAATACAGCACCTCACCTGCCGCGACTACGTCTTCCATGCTGTTCAAATCAGGCAAGGCAAGTCTGTCTAACTTTGCGCAGTTGTGGAAACAACACTTAAGTGGTTTGCGCCGAGAAGATTGACACAAACGGAGTGAAAGGTCGCGTTGCAGTGAACCATTAACTCATGATTTCAATAGCCGTGTTTCACACGCAACCTTGCAGGTCTGTCCACAAACGCAGCATCGACTACATTTTACTGTACTTCAACGCCACTTTCCTTTATGTGGTATACGAATTGAAGGCTAAATCCAAACCTTTTTGGGGCGCACTCACAAAAAACACGTTTCCAACATCATAAAGTATTTACTTTTTTGCTAACTGCTCCTCAGTTGCTTAATCACAGTAACTATTAAATTGGCTACAAGCCGCTTGTACTTGATGCAACCACTGTCAAAAGACACAATTTTTCAAAGTAATGCTTTTTGTTAATGATCCCGGCTTTCTTTAAGAGTAAAACATTGAGAACAAAAACAGCAATTCGACGCCTGAAAAACGTTGATTGAAGAATCACAACCGAAGGAGGCGGGAAACGAAACTACAGATGACAATCTGCCGTTGAAAAATTATGAGGAATTTGTCGAAATTCGGTAAAAAGATGAAGTTTGTTAACAATTCAAGTGAAGGTTCTTGCAATGGTTTATCTACCACACAGTTTACAAGTTTGAAATCAGACTTAAATTTCTAAGCAGAAGCTTGGCAGTGACCTCATTTTTTTAATCTGTAGAATATTTTCAGAAAAAATGCAAAATACCGCAAGGCCTTGGCTTAAGCTGGTGTTGATGCGATCGGAAATCCCGAGCGGCATGTGCGCAAAGCTTCGGCACCGTGGCAGCAAGCAACAATAGAGATCATGCGTCGCAATCTCTCTTATTATTGCTTGCTCGCTCCACGCATATATATTTTTGTTCTTCACGCACATCCCGTTCGTGGTGAATCACACAATCAGCGCAACACCACCGGAGAGGTTGCAACAGTGTGATGTCTAAAGAAAAAAACTTCGACCAAATTGCAAAGACCTGTAAAAATGTTTTTGGCCCAAAACGAATTTCTGTCTCCCACAGAAAAGAGCACAGCAGCAGTTTTCTGCGTATCAACAGAAAGAACGCATCAAGGTGTTAACATTAAAACGGATGCGCTTGTTCCCGCCAAGCAGCACTTCGTCGGTTTGAAAAAGGTGGTCGTTGTCAAAAACCATAAACATAAAGGGATTGACCTTTCGACCTGACGTTGCAAATGGGCTGCATCGGAATGAGAAGCCTGTTCTTCATTGAATCGCTGCGACGGCAAAGGAAAATTTCCTTGTCATCTGAGAATATTTTGCGGCACATCATTTTGGGAAAACGCCAGGTTTCATCTTTAAAAACGTGTTCTAGTCACGTGTCCTACAACTTGCACGGTACTTTTTCGTCTCTCACGCCATTCAGTCAACATGCTGACATTCCGAATCCGATGTCATCCGAAACACCTTGTCAAGTATATGCATGTGCTTGTTTGACTTGATTAGAAATGCTGGGGAAAACGCAGATGCTTCCATTTATGTTCTCAATATTCCTGTAAAGCTTCCACGCATCAATGAAGGATCGCCATAATGGTCAACTGCTGTGAGCAGTCTCAAAGACATATTCACTCAATTCTCAACTCCACTGAAACAACATTTGTTTTGCACTTGTTGCATGCCGGTGTTTCCTTTTGAATGGATACACGCAAGGGCGTGACGAGGTTAGATGGCGCCCGGTCATGACGCAAGTTTGGCGCCCCCATGTTCGAACCTGAGCTCTTTCTGAAGCAAATTTACTGTATTAAAGAAAGTGCTTGTGACAATGTTGGAACTTTTCAGCGTCTCCTGCGGTGATTTGACGCCCCACGTAGCAATTCGGGGCCCCCATAGTGACTCGGCGCCCGGGGAATTGTTCCCCCTTTACCCTCTCGTCACGCCCCAGGATACACGCAGTCCTGTACTGAGCGATTGCATATTTCCCACATAAACAACGCGCATCGAGTTTCACATTACAATCTCAGGTCAGCAATGCAATGTTAAAGCTGTAGGTGCTGACTTGGTCAAGATATTTGGTGCCGTGATCAGAAACAATTTCTATGCACTTGTTCAGGCACGTGTTTCCTTAACTGTAACATGCTTGTTAGCTCATTTCAAATGTTGATGCTTCATAAAGTCTTCTAGCTTTGACCATTGCGCAATACATATGATGAGACATTACATATGATTAGTCACTGCTGTTTATGTCTAGCATCGAAGATCTTCTGAAACATGTTGTCTTCAAGAAATCACCTCTCATTACACTCGCTTTATACTTCCATTGGAATGTCACGAGTGGTCTGTGGGAGCACATCATTACTGTCTCTGCCTCCGGAGCCAAGAGGCTACTTTCGCAGTGAACGTTGCACTGATGGCGAGACAATAGCAGCACCGCGCGTGAACCACTTCTTTTCAAATTTGAGTTTACTAATACTGAGCACGAGGTTAGAAAGGTCGCACAGAATCGTAGCCAGAAAGTCTTCACTAGGGGGACTTTGCGTTTGTGTGGGGGGCTTTAGGTTAGTGCGGGGGGGCTTGATATTGAAAATATCATAAAATCGCCAATGATTTGTAGTGTTTCATATTTCCATTTGGGAAGTACTTTGTTTGGGAAATAAGCCAACAAAAGCCCCCCGGTGCGATGGGACTGAGTTTGCACGTACGGTTTTCAAGTCTTCGGTTTGACCGGACCAGGAATCGAAATCTGGTTTTGACACACACCAAAGGAAATGCACTAATCTCATCTTATATCTATTCTGCGCATTCAAACGCAAGAGAACAGAGAAAAGACACCACATTTCAACCAGCTTTGATCTGCTGTTACACAGCCTCATCTTCCACACAAATAGTATTATAGATAGGCACTGAGTTCACGCTGATTTATGGAGCGCCGTTGGTAAAAATGCTATATCTGACAGATTTAGCACAAAAACTGCTCTCTGTGCATATATAGCTATCTCTGCGCAGATTTAACTATCTCTGCGCAGATTTAATTATCTCTGCGCAGAGATAACTATCTATGCATGCATATATAGCGCTGAAGCGTGACGGAGGAAAGCATGGTATACTGTCTGAAGAAAAACTTGGTGTTCTGCTTCAGTAATCCAGACAAAATCTAAGCTGCTGCAAGGCATGAATATAAAGCCAGGTGGTTTCAGGTCTAAATTATACTGTTTTGATTATGATATTCGTTTGTGTAGACGAAGGACTACAAAAAACT
>JGI24021J15306_10009321_pt1 | contig 12142 bp, 10 predicted proteins | sample Ectturendosymbi1_FD_15306 | JGI IMG/M metagenome (IMG submission 15306)
GCCCCCGAGCCCCCGCCTCGTACGCCTATGCGAACAGAGCTTCAACAAGCAATCTCTGCTTGCGGGCAATATAGTTGGTAACAACCAAACGTAGCATCCAAAACTGACAATATTGCTTTTCATCGTAGTTCTGCAGAGTTTGGCGTTATTACGTTTTTGCCAGCTTTTTCTCAGTGGAAGATTGAACATAAAATAAGTACTGTTCTTACGTTTTCATTATTTTCTTGTAACCATAGGCGTATCCAGGAGTCAAGAGGGCCATGATCCCCCAAATTTCTAGCATATCTTGTCATTTTGTGCTTTAACAGGTAGTGTCCCGAATAAAATACTGTTCCTCGCTTAAAGTCAAAGTATTTGCCTTACCCAAACCTTTGGGTTGGCTACGCTACTGCTTGTGGTTTTAAACACTTTCATACAAACCGGCTGCATCACTCTCGCGCCCAGCCATGTTCCTCAATATTAAGCCTTCACACAGGACTTTCTTACTTGATGTTCAATCTTCCACTGACAATTAGCTCGCAACAACGCAAGACACTGCAGAACTCTGATGAAAGGTAGCATTGTCATTCTTACATAACGTTGCAAACAATACTATCGTGTTGTTATTGTACCGATAGGAGTCTAGAGACGTTTGCATATTCGCTCGTTCCAAAGTAAATTGTGAAGTTATGACTCTGCGCAGCTTCGTAAATTTTAAGTTAAATAATGAGTCGTCATAGGAAGAAGCTGAGGGGGGCCCCGAAAGTGCGGAGCCCTAGGCCACGGCCTATGCGTAAATCCGACACTGAGCACACATCTGGTACACCCTGTACACCTCATTACTGTGATACACCCAGTCCCGTCGCCAGGGCCGGCCTTTAGCCGAGTGGACCGATTGCTTCCAATCGGGCCCCACGCCAAAAGGGACCTTGCGCAACGCTTACTATCTTAATTTCAATCGAAGCTGCGTGTGCAGTGCCGGCGCGGGGCCCAAAGTATTTTTTAAGCGTGAGGCCCGTTTCCATTGAAAATTAAAGTGAACTGCGCGTTTTTTAACGCCCTCAATCATAATAATTCCTTCTTTGATTGTAACAATGGTCATTGTTTTTCGACAATCTGTAGCTTAACTTTTTTCAATGGCAGCTAGTTACAATAGGAAAGGTTAAGTTTTGAAGCTGTTTTCTGTTTCAGTTACAAGCGTTTCGTATTTGGCAGGTCAAGTTTTAATAGTATCTGCAAGATACGGTTCGATAGTTATAGCTGTTTCAACAGTCACTTGTTTTCTGAAGGTTAACTTTAGTTCGTAATTGCAATTGCATGCTCGTTAGTCAGTCTTACTCAATTTCACTCTTGTAGAAATCTGATGAGGCAATCTGAGATTGACGGAAACGCTTGAAACAAACCTAGTTTTAATTATGCGAACTGAAGATTATTACAGATGTGCAAAAATAACGATTCCTCAAAAAGTATCAGAAACTTTCTTTAACGATTATTATTGACAATTAAGCCATTTGCAAAGCAACAGAATGTTGGGAACACCTTTTTCGGCGAAAGAGAAGCAGCAGTTAGATTTAAGCGAAGTAAGCCTAGTATGTTCTTGTGGTGAGAGTCGCATCATGAAATACTGCCGAAACGACGATTATGGCATCATTCTCACACAGATTGGTACCCCAATTTCTGAGATATAGCCTAACAAACTAGAAGTCTGAAAAGGAACAAAGGTGCGATGAGTCTTGTGGAAGTTTTGGAGGCTACTGCCTGTTTGGAAAAATTTCTGAAAATTAGGTTCATAGTCAGGGCTACCATCGCTTTGGACTAAAAAAATAAGGACGACCAGAAAAAATGACATTTATCAGCATATTTTTTATTTAAACGTCAGCGTAAGTGTCAAGTCATTTAGTACCATATTTTTCACCAAAAACAATATGTTGAATCAATTCCTTATTCGTTGAAAATATCTGAAGGCAGCTGTGATCTAAGTTCACTTTTACTTGCAGCAAATTTTTAATTGTCCTTTCATGAAGGCTGTTCCTTTCATCAGTCCACTGAGCTGATACATGAGAAAACATTGCTGAAAATAAGATGAAATAAGCACGCAAGTCAAAAATAAGTATATTTCTTAGAAATAAGTACAATGAAGTTTGCTAAGACAGCCCCCTGCCCTTCACAATAAGGACAAATCTTAGAAATAGAAACGGTACGGCAGCCCTGTTTATAGTTATTGCGAAATCTGCAATATTTCATATATTTCATCTTAGAAGTCGGAAGATAAAGTTTTTTTCAAGACCTGCTCTAATAAGCGGTTTGTGTTCTTAATCTGGTGCTCTAGCAGATTTCACTCTCTGGACCCCTTATCCAAGTGTAAAATATAGTGATAGGCAGGTTTTATACCGGTGTTTTGTTTTTTGGTTTTAATAGTTGGATTTGGGATATTTATTTAAGAATATATTTCTTCTGTAACTAAGATAAATACCATGAGTTCTAATACCAAGAAACATAGGCCAAAATTTTAAATGGCAGTCAAGAGAAGGCTGAAGCTAAGGGCAAACAAAGCCCAAAGCAGTAAAAGAGAAAGGTGCATTGGAGAAGCATTTTAACAGAACTATACCTCAGAAAATGTACAGAAAGCTCAAAAAGAGCCACACCACAGTGTAGATGGCAACAGCGTAGACAGTTAGCCTGATGAAGTTACGCCAGATAGATAGTCAAGCCCGCAACCAGAGGGGGACAACCGGGCAATTACCCCCTAAATTTTCAAAAACACGTTTATATTTTTGGTACAACAACAAGTTACAATCCTTTTTCTCCCCAAAAAATCAACTGGTTGCTGCCCTGCAAATAGTCCAGTGGAAGTTTATGTACGGGAAGTGAGATAAGTCATTTTGAAATTGTTGAGTCTGACTAAGAAAGAAGCAGGTGAATCTGATGAGACTTGCGTAAATGGAAAATTTGTCGGAACTATTGGATTAACAAACGATTCCGCTACATGGCCAGTTGTCGTGAGTCGGAATGTTAGGAACTATTTAGCCCAAAGAGACGAACCACCTATAGTCACAACAGAAGTTTTCCCCAGAAACGAGAGCGATAGGACACGTTTTTTTAATTTCCCCTGCAAAAGAGTACTGCCAGACAATAAACGTAGATTGCCCATGTTTGATAGACTCGACATCGAAAATAGAATCTGTTGCAAATTACTGCAAATTTTTAGCTCTGTATGTGCAGTCGCACTACATCAAATATCTCAACTCTGGAGGTATTGAACCGGAGCAACTCATGTATTTATTGGGTGTTACTGCGTTATCCGTGAGGTTTATGCTGGAGAGGTCGAAAGTGGGATCATGTCCTCGACTTCCCTTTCACATCAACGAATTTCTATCGTTATGACGTGATGCCCCCTTAAAAAGTTCTGCAAACGCCACTAAGTGGAGCCCCGCATAAGTACTTCCAATCCGGCCCCGCACTTGCTAAGGCCGGCCCTGACCGTCACCACGGGGGTTTTTTTGGGGGCTTAGCCTCCCAAACAAAGCTCTAAGCCCCCTAAATTGAAACATGAAACATTATAAATCAGTTGAGTTTTTGTCAATTTTTAGAGTGTCAAATCCCCTAGCACAAACCCAAAGACCCCCTCAGAAAGGCAAAGCCCCCCTATTGAAAACTTTCTGGCGACGGTTCTGGCTACACCCCTGGAAAATTCAGGTACACCCTGGGTGTACGATACACCCGGTTGACAAGCACTGCGCTAGACTGCTGTTTTACAGCAGTATTTGAATGTCAATATTGTTCACTGGAAATGAATGAATTTAATTTGCAAGCAGACATGAAGTCCATAGTACAAACTGTCTGCACAACACAGGTTGATAAAAACAGATAAAACAAGACGTTTCGCAACGGCGATGGGGGCTGAATCACAAGGTTACAGACACGTTCTTAACAGAACGTTTTACAATGGCGTTGGAGACAGAACCAAAGAGTTATAGACATGGGCGTCGAAAGGATTTTTTCCTGGAGGGAGCACTAGGGAATTTTTCTAAAGGAGGCCAAAAGTGGTGAAATTTGTTTTTTCCGACTCGAATCTAAGAAAGCTAGACTTTTTGCTGAAATTATCAAAATCAAGGGGGCCAAAGAATCCCTGCCCCCCTTCCGACGCCCATGCTTACAGACACATTCTTAACACTATTGTTCGCTAACCGTAGCACTTGGTACAACACTACTGCAGAGTAGGACGCTAATTCCTAAAGTGGTCGAGGCCCATGACACGCCCTCAAACGATCGAACAAACACTGCAATGTCCGAGCACTCAGTCATGAAGCAAAATGCGATTGTAGTGTTCGAAGAATATGAACGAATATAAACAATCTGACTGCATCAAAGCACGCAACTCTACGTTATTAGACTTTCGGCATCTTTGTAGAAGCAGGTACACATCTTTTCTTGATAAGGCCTCAAAGATAGGAATGTTACATTGAAACTGATGACTACTAAGTACTAGCACTCGCTTGTATAGAGCTCTGCACCCAAAAATTATACGAAATGCTGTTGCAAGTTACATACAAAATTAACGGCCTATTACACTGCATATAGGTTAATTGCTGATTTTGGTTTGCCTCCAACTATGCTGTAGGACATCATGTTTGCTGGATTGCAATCTAATCGTTTTTCAACTGCAGAAAATTGGGTGTTGCAGCAGACATCTACAGGACAGTGGCGTAGCCAACCCAAAATTTTTTTTGGGCCCAAACAATTGAGGGGGGAAATGTTTCACTTTAGGCGAATACCACCATTTGATTTGGGATACCGCCTCCAAAAGCACAAAATAACCATTTAACCTATGCTAAAAATTTGGGGACGGCATGGCCCCCTGGGGCCCACCCTGGCTACGCTTATGTTGAAGGATTGTGATAATCTCTTTGTTTTGTCTGACGCATGCTGAAACATTGCAGCAGTCTGAGAAATAATTGGCAATCCTGGCCTAATCTATTTTTGCCTTTCATAATCCTTAAACAAGCTGAGTTTTGTGAAAAGTAATGAATACTGTGAGCGTAAGCAGGGCTGTGAAACTGTCGTAAAAATGGCACAGCTCCGGCACTGGAGCTCTTCTTTTCGTGAACATGGCTCCAGGTCCGGAGTTCTTGGTTTTCATGAGTCCGGCTCCGGAGTTCTCCTTTTTCGCAACACGGCTCCGGCTTCAGTTCGTTTTCACACATTAACATTTTCAATTGTCTTGGTGTGCCTCAAGTTGAATGGAAAATGAGATATATCAAACACACAAAACTAAAAGAACATACCAAACTTTTGAGTGATTTAATCTGGCAGTTTTTTTACAAGCAGCGCTCTTACCATGAGGAAATCAACGAAAAAAATCACAGATTCATACGATTCAGAGAACAGCTGCTAGCGAAAACGTAACTCAAGGTAACGATAATACAAACAAATTCTGGAAGGGCAGTCGCTGGTTTTGCTGTCAGTGCCGAAGACCTTTTATTATTTCTTTCGACCAGAATCAAGCAAATGGCTGTTTGGAAAACTACAGTTGTGTCCGAGCATTCAAAAACAGACCATTCAAATCGAACAAGTGTTTTGCACTCGTTGCATGCTTTGCCTGTTGCAGTCTTGGCAATTCCAACTAACAGCGCTGCCCAGGCACAATATGCAAAAAGCACAAAACACATAGTCGATTACCTCCCTCTCGTGTCCTTTCTAACATGCACACGTTTGCATTAGCACAAATCAGTGATGTACCCGAGCCATTTTTGTCGAGTCAGAGTCACAAGCCCTTCGAGTCAGAGTCACTTAAAATTTTTTCGAGTCATGACTTGGTCGGGTCGAGTCACAAGAACTGTCGAATCACTTCGAGTCATTGCTTTGCCAGCTCGAGTCACTGCCCGAGTCAAATGAAATTTTACATTCTTTCTGTGACTTTTTATGCTATAAAATGGCAGTCATGAAATTGAAAAATGGTGACTCGACTCGAGTCATATTTTTCACAAAATGACTCGACTCGAGTCACAATCAATGACTCAAGACTCGAGTCAGAGTCATTTTTACAAAATCTCTGAGCCCCTGATGAACAAGTCCAGTACGTTTGCACACAAAGAAAATGAGCATTCTTTGCTTCAGTGATGATCAAGATTGGCACAAATTTTCTGTTTTGAGTGTCTAGTCGTGCTATCCTACATTTTAAGAATTTAAGTGTCCCAAACTTGCACAGAAATAGACCTGAGACTATGCTTTCACTGAGAGGTCAGCAGGGCACAATATATCGACACCAGAGTTGTGCATGGACAGGATTTTGGATTTTTTGGACGCGGACTCCGGCTGCGTCCGGCAGGATCCGGATTCAGTTTTCTTAACAAGAACCGGATCCTGACTGGATTTGGATTTTGTAATTTGCTGATGAGGAATGGTTTGCAAGACTGAGCTGTGCTTGCAATTGCTAATTACGTATAACCTGCTATAGTTACTATAATTTTGCAAGTCTTCCAGAGTGTTCCACGCAATGACAGAAAAGTAAACTACGCAGTTGCAATGCATGAGTGATTTTCCCACAGGTTATTTTCATGGCTGAGTGATATGGCAGTGTAATGACAGGTTGAACTATGCTGTTTTCGAATCTAGGCTACTCTTAACAATCCCATGTATGTTGGATTGGCTTTTCTGTTGTGCTATATTTGTGATTTTCCAATAAAAGTTTATACACCCTACGTATATGTATAAGATTCCTGCATTAGTTTCATTGGAATTGCGTTTTTAAGACGTGTTTAGGCTACTTTTTCCAGGAAGTGCTGAAAAGTTCAGGTAGGCTACTGCACAGTACTGTGTAAGCGTAACATTGCACTGTACAGTAACCTAAGTAGTATTCTCAAGTAGTGTATATGGCAGAACACAACCCTGTGCTGAAGCTGCTAAAGGATGGATAGCTGTCAGAAAAGCCTTATGCTGGTGGGAAAAGTGACAGTGACATTTGGCAAGACTTTGTTTAGGCTACTCATTCACCATCGATGATTTGCACATCGATTATATGTCATTGTTTTGGGATATGTTATATTCTAAATTAACAAGTTCTTTGTTGATATAGGCTATCATAATGGATAACACTAAACGGAAGGCCGACGAGCCGGGCGGGCTGGAGGGCCGTGTTTCCAAATGAAAAACATGAATTTTCCGTGGGCTGGCGAGCTGCAGAGAAGGGCGGGCGGGCAGGCTACACTACAGGACGGGCCAATGGGCTGCACATTTAGGCTGACTGCACAGTAAGCTCGGCTGTGGAAAATGGCGGGCCGGAGGGCTGCCCTTTTCTGCAGCCCACCTGACCACCGCCTTTTTGTGCAGCCTGCTGGCCTGCCTTTCTGTCTTCTGTGCAGCCCGCCGAAAGTTCACATTTCTCATTGGGAAACACGGCCCTCCAGCCCGCCCGGCCCACCGGCCTTCCCGTTAGTGTTATCCTATCATACTTTCCTAATTGACAAAATGTCTTACCAGGCCGAATGAAATGGTTTTGTGGATTGAATTTGCATTTGGCCTGCAGGTCATATACGTGAGAGGCCCCTGGCCTATACCAATGCCTCATATGTTTTGATATCAATTTAGGTAGTGTCTATTTTACCGCCAAGATTCTGGCAGCAACAGATTGGCTGGAGCTATTGTGCCACCAGTCGAACATTGATTAGGTCTCGTGGGATGACGCAATTCGAATAAAAAGGTTAGTTTGTCATGCAATCGGTGTGCTGCTCATAGCATAGTGGTTATGCTTCACGCCTGGTATGCCATTACTTTTCAATTTGACTCTCACCTTGGTGACTTCCCTTTTCCTTTTTTACTTTAATTTCAAAACTTTCCAAAGTTTACGCTTAGGTGTTGGGCTTAGGGTTAGTGTTAGGGATAATTTAGGGTTAGCGTTAGGGTTAGCATTAGGGTTATCTTTAGGGTTAGTGTTGGGGTTAGCGTTAGGTTATAGCTACAGTTAGGGTTAAGGCTAAGGTTAGGCTTAGGGTTTATCTTTTATGTTTACTTCGTTTCTGTCAAGCCTGTTGCCACCGGCATCTTGGCGGCAAAATAGACACTGCCATCAATTTAAGTTAAGCATATAAAAAAGTTGTAAGAGGAGTGTTTACAGTGAACGAGATGAAATGATGCTCACTTAGTTGATATTACATGGAATATGCATGACTTTGATTTATGCGGAGTCAAACAGGAGTCGGATTACTTGCATCATGGTAGTGGCGGAGTCGGACTGGATGCGGATTCAAAATTTATCAAACAGGATCGGATGCGGAGTCAAAAAAACAGAGTCCGCACACCTCTGATTGACACCTTACCGTGGTATGTAGCCTAGAATTTGCATATCGTATTCATGGCAGTGGGCCTCATACTGTTACTTTGAGTCGTTTCCAGATACCAGTAAAGCGATTTAAGTCTTTCAGATTCAAATCCAATCCAAGAATCATATTGCAAAATATAATGCAAATACGAAAAACGAATCTTGTTTAAATCCAAATTACTGCCGCTGTTATTAACCCATGCGGTGGAGTGTTACACCAGATATAACGTTGAATTAGTTGCAGCAATAGAAGAGTGAACCTAGTCCAAGAGTAATCTAATTTGCTATTATGCGAATGATTGTCGGGTTCAACTATTTCTTAGGTTGGCTCAGGGCAATGCAGCCTTGTGGCTGTAACAAATAGGTCCCAACGTGTCGGTGGCTGCAATCCACTATTGAAGGTCGTCTTGAGCTTGTGAAATGGGGAAGTAATGTGGCGACATGATTACGCCAAATATAGGTTTAATGATGAATTCGTAGCAGATATATAATGTGAACCTAGTCGAATGGGGAAATACTATTGTTGTTATGCCGAGGGCAGTCCGTTCGACTCTCTCTTTGGTTGGCTCAAGGCGATGCATAATTGTGGCTGCAACATTCATATGTAATCCAACTCAAAGACAAATAAATAATTAAGAAAATAAATAAAGTCAACTTATGCTCTACCATTGGCTCACGACATCATAACGATTGGCATCATATGGACTTCAAAATATTCACTGTTAGCAGCAATGCAATGGGAACCTCAAAAAGCTCGAGTGGCAAGTGCACAAATCTTCACACTGTGGCAGCAAGCAACAGTAGAGATCACCCAACAAAATCACTCTATTTATTGCTTGCTCGCGCCACACACATTTTTGTGTTGCTTTTCGCGCACATCCCGTTCGTGGTGAATCGCACTTTCAACGCAATGCCAACTGAGAGGTTGCAACAACATCCCTTCCTTTATGCAAGGAACGGCACCACTTTGTTGCGATTGAAAAGCCTGAGCAACAAGTGTGAAAAACTTCACACTGTGGAAGCAAGGAACAATGCATATCACCCGCCATGTCCACTCTATCATTGCTTGTCCGCACCATATATATGGGTGTTGTTCTTCACGCACATCCTGTTCGTGGTGAATCACACATTCAACACAACGCTAACTGAAAGGTTGCAACACTTGCCACAAGGTTGGACTAGATTTGTTGAAATACTGAAAGTAAAAGAGACAAGTAAAATGCAAACTGAAAAATTTAGATATAAATACCCTGCAATCAAACTTGCTAAAACAACATTGGGCAACGTTTTCCAACTTATCGGGCACCACTTTATAACATTTTATGCGCCATGGCATAGCATAAAAAAGTCAAAGAAAATTTTGAAATTTCATTTGACTCAACATGGACTCGAGATTGCAAACCAACGACTCGAAGTGACTCGACAGTTCTTGTCACTCGACTCTGATTCGACTCGACCAAGTCATGACTCCTCTGACTAGAAAAAATTTTAGATAACTCTGACTCGACAAAAGTGACTCGGGCACATCACTGGCTGCTGCTAGTAAACGTAAACAATTTCCAATGCACTGATGATGATAACAGGAGTTATCGAAACGTTTGCAATATGTCGTTGGTATCGTTTTCATTGGCCGTGATTTTCATTATAACTTAAAGCTTCCCAGTGAATTTTTTCGGTTTAACAAAAAATTCCTGCTTAGCAATGGCTTTTACCGCTTGAATCTTGAATGGTATCATACCTTAATCATACTCCCTGCTAACAGCATGATTACACACCTGCAAAAGTTATGACTACCTACTCATTATAGCTTACTTCTTTTTAAATCGCTACATTACTGCAGACCCTGTGTGATCATTCTGACTAGAAAGTAAGATGTTATGGCTGTTAGCGTTTTTTTTGCTTCTGCAACAGTGGTTCTCAATCATTTCGCTGAAGAAAGCCAAATCCAGACCTACAATTTGGTTATTGAGAATCACACTAAAACTTTTTAACACAAGCCAATTGACACGTTTTTTATTGCACTAAGTCTGAGAGATGAGCACGGACAGGACTGAAGCCAATTTTGGCCGGACAGGACTGGATCGGACTGAGAAAATTTTTGTTGTTTTGTTGTGATTATTTCAACCATGTCAAAAATTTTAATTGTGATCCGATTTCACAAGTTTGCTAAACGGCAGTGATAGCGTGACTCGAGTCACGATTTTTTGTGACTCTGACTCGACGCGAGTCACGTTGAGAAAGTTGGTGACTCGACTCGATTCGAGTCACGTTTTCCACAGAATGGATGATTTTACCTTGGCGGATCAGGACTGGATCAGACTGATGATTTTCAAAAAGTTTGCGGTCAGGACTGGATCGTATTCAATTTCATCGGATCAGGACTGGATTCGGACTGAAAAATTTTGCAGTCCGCTCATCTCTGCTAAGTCTGTTACACAAAATATTGAAGGTGTTACTGAAAGATTGCTAGAGCCGCACAATAGATGCTTGGGAGCTGCCTGCGGCTCTCAGAGCAGTGCTTGACAACCGTTGTTCTACACATAACACCAACCTTGTCAGCTACAATGCCACAACCTTAGCGATAAATTTATTTATCAGTAGTTACAAATTTATCAGTAGTTACAAAGTCACATGAACACATATTTAGCAATTTATGGCAATATTCCTCAATCACAATTGTAGCTCAACAGCAAAACAAGTACATGATGAAAGATTGTAACAGAACAACGAGTTAATTTCCATATATCGCCATCAACTGAGATAAACTTACCATCCTTGATAAGTGCTGAAGCGATCAACAAACTTATGCACCAACTAAATAACAGTAATTTAGGAAACGTAACAGTTTTCATTGGTACCTCTGCAACTGCAGCAAGTGACACTCAGCCTAGGTATTATGATGAACTTACTTTCACCTTAGCTCAGAAACTCTAAGAATGTAGATCAAGTTTTCCTGGAACAAGGTGTTTTCAAGGTGGTACGCAGTGAAAATACAGGGCCCACAAATGGTACGCGATCAGAAAAAGTTTAGGAACCGCTGCAGTAGACACTACCTAAATGCATTATGCCACTTTAAGCCTTGTCATGCCTATGTCTATGAACAACAAGCTTGACATATCTTGCAAGCTTGACATATCACATAACCTAAGTGCTTTTTAGAGTCAGTTGCATCAAAAAGCAAGTTGAAGTTTTGCCACACCAAGCTTTTCAATAGTCATTTGTTTAGTAAAAATAGTCAATTTTAACACCATCCATGATTTCACATTCATAATTTCATTAATTAATCCACTCATTGATGCACTTTTAATCACATATAACTAACAATACTAGTCTGCAATCCAAAACAGCATTTGAAACAACACAATGGATTAAGCTCTCTCAAATTTTGAAATGACTCACCGAAAATTCAGTCTAACAAGTCAGTGTCACAAAACAACAATTTTGCATATCGTGTTCCAGACGAAAAAAGGTAACTGGCCTGGTATCGTCCAAGAACCAATCAGTGCAGAGGGCAGACTCTCACGTAAACTAGCCTACTAGGCGTGAAAACAACAGGGCCTAGTGTAGATACAGACCACATTTGAAACAGTTAGCCTGCTCTAGCTGGTCTAGACTACAGATCGTAGTAGGCAACTCTAGCTAACACTCTTCTATTTGAATAAGTTTCGGAGACTTGGGATATTCATTTTTTGTAATATTGGCTAAATATTGTAGGCCTGTTATATTATTATTGAATCTGAAAATAACTGATGGTGGAAGAAAACCGACTATAGCCAGTCTGTCTGACAAGCTAGAAAAGCTCACGGAGACTATAAGCCTCTTTCAAAGAAATACTGCTGATAAACT